>JAABVA010000014.1_pt1 | contig 203887 bp, 190 predicted proteins | sample 5560331 | NCBI WGS metagenome assembly JAABVA01 (sample SAMN12812661, study PRJNA571458) | rock metagenome | isolation source: Antarctica rocks | place: Antarctica: Victoria Land, Mt New Zealand sud | collected 2016-01-07 | reverse complement strand
CCCCCATAACACCACTGATAACCTCACGCCTATCATCACCTATAATATTGTCCAACACCACCTAAGTGACCTAACACCTCTTTTCCCAACACTTTCCGAGTAACACATGCTAAAACCGTGACATCTCAGTGAGCGCAAAGCTGCTATTTATCATGTTGATGATGATGATGTTGATACTGTTATGTCACTTATGTTAGCTCAAGATCTGCACTTGCATCATAATAATGCTGCAATGAAAGAAATTTATATCTTAAATTACAAGTTACACAAGATATGCATAACAGATTTTATGTCTCATCAGATTTGAAAAAGCAGTATTCATAAAAGAATATGCTGAAACGAAACAAGAAGAAAAAGAAGAAAAAATGAAAAAATGAAGAAATTAATATTAACAATCTTGCACTAGCTCTGTTTATGCTCATTAACATGATCAATTTACAACACTTTTACATAAGTGCTAAAGTGTTGAAGAAGTCATGATTATGCTATCAGCTACAAGAAAATAATACAATGCTATGAAGATTCAAGAATTGAGTCTTTGAGAAGAAATGCAATTGTGAGAATGCATCTCATTGACTATGAACAATGTGTATCTGCAAGACTAGCTCGCGAGATTAGATTGAAAGAAGTTAACGAATGAATAGAAATAATGACTTGATAGAAGATGAAAACTCTGTTTACTTTTGCATTCATTTCTTAGCAATTAGTTCTATCATTAATAAAGTGCTATCTTAAAATTTTTTACTACGCAGTTTCACGCAAAAAGATCTTGTGCATCTTACAAACTGCAACAAGAATAATGTGATTAATTTGCTTTCTTTGAATAATATTAAAGTGTTTGACAACATCTTGCATGTAAAACTTCTTCATAATTTTAAAAAAGTCTTATTTTTAATAATTTAATGAATGAAAAGCTTTCTGAAGAATTGAATCATTTTAATAATACTCAGAATGAAAATGAATTCAATGATTATAATTTGATTTGATTTTGATTTGATTTGAATTCATACATTCTTGTGACATCGATTTAGGTTCGACTCATGAGAAAAACTATGCTATGTGTATTGAATGAACAAAATTCTCTGAGAAAGAAAATCGCTCATCAACTACATGACAACTTCACATCATTGAAACAATGAATTTGAAACAATGTTATCAATAATGAATCTATAGCTTCTATTCAGCGCGTGATGCTTGAGTAAACTCTTGATGAATGTTTATACTGTTTGATTATGATGCATCATCTTTGCTCTGCTCTTTATTGATAATATTCTATACAACGATGTTTCGATCTTTGATCTTCGATCACGAATGTCAAAGACGATTTCTTTGCACTCATGATGCTTGTGATTGTAATGTCGAAAACTGTGTTCTCTTGCTCAATGATTGTCATTCATTGAGTCGAGAAATATGTAATGAAAGAAAGATACACATGATGAGAAGATAAAGTGTAATTGTATTAAATAATTCTTTTCTTCTCTTGATTTGACTTGTGTCACATAAACGTTGAATAGATTGTTAGTATAGACGTGCAATTGCAATCATTCAATGCATGACTCTGATCGATAGTAGAGAATGCATTCTGATTGTTCTCATGAGCTCTCGATTTTTCACATAGATAGATGTATAACTTGACGTCAAGTAAAGAAGATGAGCTCAAGCTCTTTCAGTATATCAGCGTGATTGACGAGTCACTACTTCTTTGAACACTGTAATCATGATTCTCAGACTCATTATTTGAAATAACTATTTTATCTGATATCTTTTCATTAATTACTCGATGACACTGTCGATGTGATGAAGACGTTTTGATATCAACGCAGTCAACGAGTCGCAAATTCTTTAATCACTTGTAATCACAATTCGCAGACTCTTCATCTGAATTATTTATTTTACTAGCAGTATCTTTTTATCTCTTACTGATATCGACATGTCATTAATCTTCTTCATAGATTGATTGTAACTGTTAGAAGAGATGTTGTCGCGTAGATGAAAACTTTGCATGATGACTTTTCTGATCACGCAACGTTTTAACATCATTTGAACTGCGTTGAATTGAGATCTCTTGACTCTTCTAACTTCTATTCGAACACAGAATAGAATCAAAAGATTCATAGTTGACATCATGTATAAATAAATCTCGTTGTCAATCTCAATGATTATAATATAAATGAAAATTTCTTAAAGATTTTTAATCTCTTTTATTTCTTTTCTCTTCTTCAATGCTTTTTTCATTAAAGCATGCATAAAGATGAATTTTTCAATATAAACAAAAAAGTTCATTAATAAAGTTCATTTACTTACATATAATAAAAGCATGAAACAAAATTGTAAAGTTCTTGATAAAGCATATGAAATCTGTCTAAAGTGAGCATGCACTCATGAAGCATTCTTTGTTTTACAGAAGTATAAGCTGCTTTATTTTTTCAGAAGATTTAAAAAAATTAACATGATAATATTTATCAACTTTAATAATAATAATAATAAATTCATACACTCTTGTGACATCGATTAGATTGACTCATGAGAAACTTTATGCTATTTTTATTGAGTGAACAAAACTTTCTGAGGTAGAAAATCACTTGCAGTCTATACAACTGCTTCATGCAGTTGAAACAATGAGTTTTGAGACTATGTATCAAATTTGTTCACGTTGATTGCATGTTAAAGAATGAGTGTTTTAATCACTTTAAATTGCTTCAAGAGCTTTATTTTCATCATCATCTTCATTATTGCTTTGAGATTCTTCATGATGATGACTATTATTCAATAGTTCAAGAAGTCAGCATCTTGTAACATTCTTGATTGCAAATGCAATCAGTTCAAGCAATGCATGAGTACATGCTTCATCGTCTGATAACTTTATTTGCAGTCGCATCATAAGTTATTCATGTCTGAAACGTTTCTAGAGTGCAGATAAGCATTCAGATCTATGCATTCAGTTCTGATGTAAATTATGAGAATGCTTTCTGCTTTCTGAAAATCATCACGCATCTTCATCATCTTGTTGAATAGATGCAATCTTTGTGTTGAGATGATATTAACATTTGCAATGCATTTTCTGTAGTTTTTTCATCTTTGATTTCATTGATTCTTATGATACTGCGCTATTGCGATGCTATCACTTATCAAAGCTGTCGCAGAGAGAGATAATCATCTGCATCTCATCTGTATTCTTGTGTCTTCTCGAATTAAGATGTTCAGAAGCATTACTTTCTTGATGATGAGTGAGCGAGAAATGACGTGATTAACTTTCGTCAAATGAATGCATATTAGTTCGCATGCTTGTTTGATCTCTTGCGTTTAATCATTAACTCAACTGCGTAGCGTGATCTTGTTCTGTAGCATGTTCAGATGAACATGTAATGAACTCGTGTATGTTTCTGTCTCTAAAGTTTCAATGCTTACTCTTTTGAACACTTCTGCTATGTAATGCAGAGTCTGATTCTGAAGTGTTTTTAGTTTACATTCTTTGCTCAACAGTTCATCTTTCTTGTCGCGCTGATGTCAGACTAATGTTTCAAATGCAATTTCTGATTTTACTACTGCTGAGTATACTTGTTTCGCTTTTGTGAAGATAGCTTCTTATGTGAAGACTTTAAGATGACTAAGTGTCAGCATTCTTGTGACATGATTCATCTTTATTTGTCGAAGATGCGCGTTTCATTGCAGTTTCATGTTCAGTTGCATTTCTAGAACTTGTACATCTGATTTCAATTTGATAACTGAGTTTTCTATTTGTATGCTAGTCATCATGTCAAATTTCTTCGATTTTCTAGTGAAATGCATAAGCTCATACTTCTCTGATGTAAACGTTGCATCATGAGTGCAAACTCATTTCGCGCAGACATCATGTGCTTTGCTCAATATTCTGCAAATTTCTTCAGTGAATTTGTTGTAAACTAGAATGTTAATATCATTTATGAAGTCAAGCACTTCGATTTTAATTTTCAGTGCTTCGCATTTTTTGATTAAACTTGTGTTGAAGAATAGAAAGAGAATCAATGAAATGAAAGATTTCTGTGATATGTCTGCGTTTATCTTACGTATGTCACTCGTTTATTCATTGAATATTAACGATGTCTCTTGATTCTTTAGAAAGCTGCATGTTTATTTAATTATGTAGCTTAACGTTTTTTTCATTTTCAGCATATGCAGAAGTTTAATGTGTGAGACTTGATTAAACGCTTCAACGACATTTAAGCTTAGCATGAAGATCACATATTTGATTTTACAGTCTCACACTGTGTAAACTTAATTTATCAGTAAATCTAACATCAAGATCATGAATCACTTACATCTTGCTCTCATTTGAGCATTTGATAGCATGCAATAAGTCTCGACTATGTCATTTAATCTTTTGATCATGATTGACTTCAGCACTTTGCTCATGATATTGAGCAAAGCAATGAGTCGATACGTCTTTGAAGCAATATAGTCGCTTTTCTTCAATTTGCATAGTATTATTGTCTGAGTCTTTTTGAACTGCTTCAAATGATACTTGTGTGTTATGCATGCATTGAATAAACTCGTCAGTACTGAGATCAGTTCTGCAAGACTCGCTTGAAGTGCTCTGTTTGAAATATCTAAAGCATCTGATGCTTTGTTTGCTTTTACTCGTCTGATTATCTGCTTCACTTCATCTTCTGTGATGCGTGAATTGAATGAGACTGTCAGAGATATGAATGATTCTGCAATGTTGTTGACATTCGCTTGAGAAGATGAGAAAAAGAACTTTTCTTGCAGTATCTCGATTTTTTTCTTGAACGTCGTTGTTATATGATCGATGTCGCTTCACTTCAGTGATGAAAACTGAGAAAGCTTTTTAGATAATTGACTTTCGATTCTAGCTCATTTTGCAAAGCATCATATTGATTTAAATGCTTCGCTCAGCTCATGCATTTGTGATCTGAAGTGCGCATTTCATTTGTTGAATGATCTTGTTTTTATGATCGTTGTATTTCAGATATTTATTTCACACTTCTAATGTGTCTTACGTTTTTCATATGATTTGCAATCATCTTGATTTTATTATTACTTCAAAGCAACTTTGATTTCAAAAGTCTCTTGCTTGATTTGATGACTTTGTCAAGAAAATAGATTTCTCAATGATTTTCTGTAGCACTTTGATAATCTTACACACTCTGTCATTCATCATAGTCTTGTTGTCTAAAGAGTGATTCAAAGATAAATGTATTTGCAGATAAGCACTCAATGCTTCTGTATTCATTTTCTTTCAAAGTCATTGAATTGAGAGTTGCACTGAGATTGTTTGTAGACATAACTTTGTGATGATTGAAAGATGATTCAATCTCTGATGCAGATTGATTCATATCTTGCACTTGCATGTCATGAACTGTATTTTCTCGCTGCTAAAGACTAGATCAATCATCGTAAATTGACTATGAGCTTCGCAAGTAATAGTGTCTGATTTCAGCAATAATTTCAGTCTTGCATTTGTAATGACGTTTAGTAGAGTATCAATCATTGTATGATGAGTGAAGCATCTTCATTCTCTTGAATGAGAATGATGTAGATTGAAATCTTCTATGATCAGTTGTTTGCAGTCATTCTTGAGTAGTTCGTTCAAATGAGAAATGATTAAAGATTTCTCTGTGAATGTAGTAAACAATGAGCATAAATTGTAAACATTTAGAAGTCTTAGCATCTACGTTTCATTGTCTGCATTGCAAGTTAATATTCTGATTAAGCAAATGTCTGACTCAGTTGTTTCTACTATTCATTGATCGAATTTTAAATGTTTGTTAACGTATATGCATGTTCTTGATTGAGATGACGAGTTTTTCACTAGATAAAAGAAGTTGTGTGCTGAGCTAAATGATTATGAATCATTGTTGTTACGATTTTGCTTCTGTATAATTACTATGTTGAATTCGCGAACTTTTTTGTCAATTAGAAATGATTCTTGAATTTTTAATGACTTTCTGATGTTGTACTGTAGAATTCATAGAAAAGATTGTTTTGTCATAAAGTTATTTGTAGCTGTTGTTGACTCTGCAATGAGAAAACTCTTTGTATGCTTTTGATCATCGAGAATCTTTCTCACTTTCTGATTGAACGTTTCTGAGTCTGCTCAGATGTCATCTCATCTGAGTCACTATTCATGCAAAAGAAAAGATCAACTCATCTTTTCTTGATCTTTACTATCTGTCAAGTTGATTCATCAGCGACTTAACTGCATGTTTTCAACATGATTGTTGCTGAGCTTAAGAAATTTATTGAATTGAAAGAATTCATTGAATCTGAAGAGTTCATTGAATCTAAAGAGTTCAGAAACAGCGAGAAGAATGCACAATTGTATTTAAACATTTCAGAGTATTTGAATGATCTGTTTCTATAGATTTCAAACGCTTGTTTCATCTGCTGTCATCACTTAAGACAGATGCATCTTCAAAGTTCGTGATTTTCATTGCAGTTGATGCAACATCTTTTATTCAACGACATCACGCACTTTTTGATGTGATGCTTGTCTGCGCACTTTTTGCAATGTTGATTCTTTCTGCAGAACTTAGTCATGTGATCAAATTCATGACATCTGAAGCATTGTGTGATGCAACAGTTCTTTTCAAATAGCTTGCATGCACATTCTTGATACAAGTTCAGCATGCTCACGTTCATTAATCAATTCATCATCGCTTCGATCACGATCTTTACAATGAGCGATAAATGAGTCTTCTCGCTCTCTGCTATCTTCTTGAGTCAGACTATTCTTAGAATCTTCAGATCTTCATGAAGTCTTACGTTATTTTTTATCAGTCTTTCAATGATCTTTTTCTGATTGTTCATGTCTATTGTAATGCATACTTCATGTGTCAGCACTGCAAAGATTTGACGTGTTACGCGTGTTGAACTCATGATTTCTTTTGCTCATGTTTGAGTCTTTTTCAGATTTGCTTAAGCATCTGAACTAACTGCGTGAAGAAAAATGTCATCGCTATTCAGCTTGCGAAGTGACATGATTAGATTTCTTTGATCTGTTGACATGCTTGCGATTCTCTGTAGAATCTGCTTGATTGACTTCTTCTGTATCTTTTCTATTTCTCTTTTGTTCATTATCTTAATCATGACTTCTCGTCTCTTGCGAAGCGACGACAGATTATCTCTGAGACGTTGCTTCTTCATCGCTATTTCTTCTCTTGTCATGTTCGCTCACGACGTGATTTTCGTTGAAAGACGCATGCTTCTCTGTGTATGCAACTGCTTGTTAAGTAGTTGAACTGATGTCTTCAGTTTCTGTACATTCTTCGCGATGAACACATTCTGATTCACATAATGTTTTTCTTCTGAGTCGAGTCGAAGACATTGAATCAGCTTCAATGCTATCTATTTTCATGAATGATCTTTATTCTTCTCTTTCTCTAACGTTGATATCTTTATTAGTAAATCAATAATGTTAGCAATATTCTCTTCATCATTGCGTGAGTGTTTCGATCTTACATTTCTGTTTTCTTGCAACGAATCAACGTCGCTCGCAATCGTCTTCAAATCAGCACTGCTGTGATTCATGCAATTCATCGTCGTTCAATCATCTTCTAGATTCACTCTGTCTTGTTTGTAGTGCTCTTTTTCAAAATTTGTGATGCATGCATTGTGATTGTTTTTTTTATCAACTTTAATATAACATTCATTAAACTTAAAATTTTAATCAGAATTTTAAAACTTTACATTAATGAAAAGTTTAAATGAAGATCTTACATAACATAACTTAAATCAAAAATGATTAATTAAAATAACATGTTAAAATATTTTGTTAAATCAATTTGAAATTTTTCTTCAAAGTTGTATATAAAAACAGCTGAAGAAAAGATAAGTATTAGCGAAGTCAGAATAGAAATGAACATAAGTATTGATGAGAACTGAAATGAAACGTTAGAATTGCAGAAGAACTTGAATTCATGCATATGAGAGCAATACGATATGAAAAGATCAACTTGTAACATAGATTAATGAACGAGTAAGTGACGATCAGGGAAAAAGAGTTGAATGATGTTTGACTCACTAAATGCTAAATCTTAGTCTTTGCTTTTGAGACAGTCTGATTTTGCTCTTGCTCTTGCTTTTGCTCTTGCTCTTGCTTTTGCTCTTGCTCTTGCTCTTGCTCTTGCTCTTGCTCTTGCTCTTGCTCTTGCTCTTGCTGCTTGCCTCTTGCCTGACATCGGCCTCATCGCTTTATTACTGGATTATCCCTTCCCGACGAATCGCTACCCTGATCATCACCATTTCCTTCACTTTCTTCGGCTCGACCCTCATCGCCCATCGCTCTCCACATGATAAATTCTCCCACTCGGAATCCCCCAAAACGCCATATGCTATTTCTCAAAGCTCACGGCCATTCCCCCCACCTTCGCCAATGCCTCTGCAATCCTCCCCTGTTTCTCGTCTCTCTTCCTTCACTTCTCCATCTAAGGAAGCCCACTCACTTTATCATCTTAATCTACTCCCCTTCAGCCTCATGGTCAGTCCTAATACCATTAACCCATCCTCCAGATATGGACTTTACCTCGCGCTGCACCGTGTGCAGTAGCTGCTCGATGCTAGCGAGCAGACGGAGTCTCCGGTCGCATTCATGCCGGTTTGCAGTGGAGAGAGATGAACGGGAAAAGAGAGCGCCAGTACCTCCGTATAGGTGCAGATGATTTCTGATGAGGTAATGCGTAATGAACTGCCAAAGGATAGTGGGGCCGTAGTGAGCATAGACTTTAGGGTGGCCAACATTTCCGCTGGAGGTGGGATGCATCGTCTTTCCAATCCGTACAAACGTATTAGCTAACTGCCGCTCTCTAGGTAGAGAATGCGGGGAGGTAAAATACTAGATAGCATCAGTGCCGTGTGAGGGTCTTTAATTCTTGCGTCCTAATATGCATAGATGCATTCGCGTGTCTGCAGAAGCGATGAAAGAGCGGTTTTCCACTGCTTGCTGGCCTGGGTCCTGAGTCTTGGAAGTCAGTGGTTTTTGAGTGCAGAGTGAGAAGTTCATATATGCTTAAATACGGAGATGGTGTGATTGTTTTGCTTACAGCCCCGGAGTGCCCGCCCAATGACGAGGTCCAGCAAGGGTTCACATTCCTTCTTTGGCCTGGCCAGGCATACCAGATAGTAAAGCTACGGAGGTACTTACGCTCTTTATATACCTTATGTAAGTATTCATTTAGCTGCGAGACGTGATCTCTTCTTTGTTTCGGAAGAATCCCGTGACAAGTCGTGGTGAATGATTTAACATAAGTAAAAACGTCCTTGGGGGCGTGGTTAGGCTTTAAGTATCCGAGTTGATCGAGCAATATATACAGTAATGCTGGACACAGCCATACCGTAAAGCGAGCTATTCGACAAGAAGCGACTTGAGACGGAGTCTCATGAAGCAAACAGGCTGCCCATTTACGAATGGATTGGGTGTTCTATGCAGTAACAGAACTGCTTCATTCAGCTAAAATGGGACCTTGTAAAAACATCAGCCGTACGAGCGTTCGAGTGCGGATTCTTTTGTATGGTTAAGAAAAGACCTCGATATATGAAGTAAGGTATATTACAAAATCTAACATGGCGTTCTCTATTTTTGCTTTTGCCGATTCAGAAACCTCAACCCAAGGAACGCCAAAACACGATAGGTCGTACCCAGAACGAAAAGCATTGCTAAATCCAGACTAAACTGACCTAAGGTATACCCAAGGCCAGTTGCTGCATCATCCACCTGATAGAGGTACCGATATGGTGAGATATTTTCGGTAAAGTAGCCCTCTGATAGCCATGTTCCCGGAGACGCTCTCCAGAGCCAGCTCATGTGCCAACCTTTGACGGTCTTCAGACTTGGGCTCATGCCATTAATCACGCCCACGATCAAGCTTGTCATCGTTGCAAGAAGCGGGCCGTCCTCTCGTCGTGTGATGACCGAAACGCACGACGCAAGGCCATAGATGCAGTAGAAGTAAAGGAGGTTTGCGACAAACGCAGCCCCCCATGGAATCTTCGGCGTTGAGAGCAGGAGGAACATTGTCGAGAAATGAATGTTGGCGAGTATCATTCGCGGGAAAGTGGACAGTACTTTTCCAACATAGTATGCAAGCCTATTATGTCCCGAAGCAGCTTCTCGCCAGTATACGAGCTTTTCTTCCCCGAATATCTTCACTCCTGGCGAGCTAGCCGTGAGTCCAATTGCCAACCCAACGAGTAGAGACATCTGAGGGACTGAGGCGTAGTCTATAGACGATGAAAGAAGTTCGTAAGGAGTTATGAACATTCCACGGAAGTTGATTCCCTCCTGGTTGAGTTCCGCTAAACCGATGAGAAAGCCGGCAAGGGCACCAACACCTAGTTCCGCGTAAAAACTCGACTTTAGACGAAATTGCTGTACGAGTGAACGGACAAAGCAAAAATATACTTGACGGTACCAATAAGCTCCGCGCCTCTTTATCGAACGTCGTAGAGCCATGTTGTCCTGAATCGAGTCGGCTGGACTCTGACCGAGGTTTTGAAGACTGTGTTGTCGATTGTGCCAATACTCTATCAACGGCTGAACCCCAGTATCTCCAGATTTTTTGTAAAGATGTCCCTGGCCGGCAATGATGTCCATGATTGTGTCTGCTGGATTTCCGTGTTCGGGGAAGTGGAACCCAACGTTTTCAAAGTAGGTCTGTACAGTGCTCTCGGGTCCCTGATAAATCATCCTGCCGGCGGCGAAAAGCAGCAGAGTATCAAGAGACTCAAAGATTTCCTGTCGAGGTTGATGGATAATAGTGACAACCGTAATCCCGAGACGCGAGAGTGCTTTCAAGGCGGTCATTATTGAGGAAGCTGACGTAGCATCGAGGCCAGACGTGGGTTCATCAAGAAAGAGCGCCATAGGCGCTGCTGCTAATTCCATCCCAATACTCACACGCTTTCGCTGGCCTCCAGAGATGACTGGTGCAGCAGCGTTACCGACCAAAGAATTTTTCACATGCTCAAGCTGAAGGCATGATATCAGAATATCGACGTGTCCTTGGATATCATCGTCTGTCCAGTCACAAGGCAGTCGAATGCGGGCAGAATGTAAAATGTTTTCTCGCACAGTCAATTCCGCAAGTAGAATGTCATCTTGAGGAACGTATCCAATAATCTTCTTATACTTCGAGATATTCCCCGCAACCCCATTGACTTTTGTAATACCTCCTGTGTGCGCTTGCTTGCCCATGAGAACATTAACGAAAGTAGACTTTCCAGCTCCTGACGCCCCCATGACGCCAGATAGCGATCCTGACTGGATTTCACCAGAGACTTCGGATAAAATTGGTCTGCTACTCTTTCTGGGCTGACATTTGAGATCCACAAACTCAAATGACAACCCAAACTTGGAGGTACCGATGCATTTGGACAGCGATTGAACAAAAAGCTGTAGATTCGAAGTTGGATCACTGAAATCAATCGTACTTGGTTTGGACAAGAAGGCCGCATCCATGGCCGCACTGAACCCTGTATTGGCGCGGCGAACATGCGAAATTCTCGGCTCTAGGAGAATATCGCCGTCCTCAAGTGACTGGTACTGCTTGATCTGTTGCTTCTTGTCGACGATACTCATAGCCTTCGTCAGATAGGACCATATACTCTTGCCTCGCTGCTGGTGGTTTCCTTTATGACGAGCTAATACCCTGAACCCGATTGTCCACCCCACAAGTAGCAGATCAAGGAATGCGGGTAGGATAAGTGGCAGAAAGGACATGTTGCGATAGCTTCCCGGGGGACAATGTGTACCGAAGCTGCATGGGGTCGGCTCATAAGCGCCTATGGAGCAGTAATGCCCAGCTGGACATTGTATCCGTTGCTGCCCACCGGGAGGGCAGTAGTTTCCTTGTCTACAAACCACAGGCTCAAGGTAGCCCATGGATGGACAAGTACTACCAGCTAATCGACCGTGCTGGCAAGCAACAACTGGCGGACAATACTGTGGAAGGCGGTTTATTGAGTTTCGTTCACCTGGAGTGGAACGCCATCAGCCATAATTTATTTCTCCGACATGACGTTCATGAGACAGGGAAGACTTACAAAAGAAGCCTAGATTGCACCCGTTGTCATTCCACGAGCTCGCATTTTGTATGGTGATCGGGATAGCACCGGGTGCTAGGCACAGTCGAGCAGCAGTGGGAACTTTCCCTGCTTCAGTATCTGCCAATACTTGGTAGAATGGCCCTGATAATTGGGTGTCATTCTGACCAGTACAAGCCTGGTCGAAAGCCGAGAGCTGAGAAGAATCGGTGGTGTTAAGCGGGGTGTAAAACGTAGCGGTGGTTGTCAGGCTATCCTCGAGGAGATACGGTTGGGTCGTGTCTGGAGGATTGTTCGCCCAATTGAATGTCTGGTTCAAGTCCGCTTTGGAGCCTTCATTGACAGGAAGGAACCATTTCCCAGAATGTCCCGAATAAACGTTTTCAGTGGCATTTCCAATGCAACGCCACACCTCATTTCGACCTACATTGCTGGACTTGGTGCCTTGTCTCGCTTGTAGCGCGCATTGACATGACGCTGTGTCGACGAAGATCGGCCCAGTCGGTAGCGACGTCGGTATCGGTAGGCCTGCCATTGTCGTCGTGGGCTGCTATCGACTTGCGTGAAGCACTGGTAAAGAAGCCGGCAAGTAAGTGGATTTCCGGACTTTTGGACATGGTGCTTAACGATAGAGCTGAAGCGCTAACGTGGCTTGGAGCCATCGTTGTTCTTTCCGTGTTTATGCGGATCATCGTGTTGTGAGGGATCAGCCTAATGTCTTGATGTTGGATAACTCCTGGCCGTGATTGGGCTGGCATTTGAGAAGGGCGGCTCAGCTACTGCGGTTGATCAAACATGCTGTACGGAAGTAATCTCAAACTCTTGCGCCTTAAATTTGTCTCAGGATGTTGATCTATTTTTGGGACATCACTTATTCTACTACTACACAACTACATACTCAGTACGGCCATACTGTGCATTTTCAACGTCTTGTCCTGTGCAAGTTTTATATGTGAGCACAATATCAACGTCCTTTGCTTAGGGTTAGCAGTATTAGGACGTGAGACTGGGATCTCACTTAGACGCAGGGCCAGACCTCATGGATGGTATTTATCCCACCAAAGGAAGGTTCAAGGTATTAAATACCGGACTCTAGGAATTACATTTCGCCGATGCGGCTACGAAGTATTACACCCACTGCTCATTTTTGGCTTGCTTTTATGCACGAACAACACCCCAGCAACTACCCATTCTCGAACAATAGGTCGAAGCTCCTCTTACGCATTCAGTAACTACTGTTGCCAACAATGCGTCAAGCTCATTCCTGAGCGTTGAAAGAACGGCCTGACTACCAACAGAGTATCTGCAGGTTTCCTGTGCTGGATTGCAGAACCGATTGATCTTAGAGCCTCTTACCACTGGCTGTTGATTCTAAGAATATCTTTCTGTGAATGTTGAACCGTTGGGCCTCTGCTCCATTGGCCTTCTGATATACAGGCCTAATTATTCTGCACACAAGATATCCCAACATATCGTACAAGCTCATGACACACGGTCTTAGACGGTATATGAGCACTGAGACATTTACCGCCTCCTAGCCTCCATATGTGTTCAATCTCCTGGTCGATCCGTTCATAATAGCCCAAATTCGCTAGGGTCTGGTTGAGTCTTTACAGGTCTCTTAGTTGGTGATTATTGGAGAAACCAAACAGCCTATTTAGCAGGCCTTGGCCCAAGCATGGAATGGCAGCCAGAGCTGGAGCCCCTAAGGGAGCTTGTCGGCTATCTCAGAAATGCTCTCAGCGCTCATGATCAAAAGGCCCAGAAATATGCTACAATGGTAAGTAACAAACCTCCACCACAACCAAGTAAGTCAAGTATACCGCATTCACTGACTCTCTGGAACCTCAGATGCTCACGAAAGCAAAAGAATCTCCAGAAATCACCAATTACCTGGCATACATATTTTCGAATGGCCCGTTGCTTCACCACCTGGACATAAGTCCTGAAACCACAATTCTGGTCCGAAGTTCGGCAGCTATCAATCTCAAAAACAACGTGAAGGCATGTTACAAGGACTTAGCAGGACTTGGCCAGGCTTATGTCCGCGCTCTAGTTTTGTCTTGCCTAGAAGATCCAAACCTGCAAATACGCAACTTTGCTGGCAGTGTTATTACAGAGATTGTGCAGCGGGGAGGTGTTCTGGGCTGGCCAGAATTATTGCCAGAGCTGCTTTCGCTAGCAGGCAACGAAAGAGGCAGCACATCTCTTGCCGCTCAAGAGGGTGCAATGGGGGCGTTGGCCAAGGTTTGCGAGGATAGCAAGAAAGCGTTGGATAAGGAGTTTCAAGGACAAAGACCGTTAGATGTGATAATACCCAAGCTTCTCGAAATAACAACAAGTCCCATTGCCAAAGTCCGAGCATTGGCATTGGCAAGCATCAACTCGTTCATCCCTCAAAAGCCGCATGCAGTTATCGCATCGCTGGGCTCTCTTCTCGCACGGCTCTTCCAACTGGCTAACGACCCGAGTGACGATGTTCGCCGCAACGTCTGCCGTTCTTTTGTCCAGATTGTGGACATTAGACCAGACAAAGTGCGACCACATATGGAAGGGCTTGTCGACTACATGGCACTTCAACAAAGGAATACCGATGACCCAGACCTGGCCTTAGAGGCTGCTGAATTCTGGCTTTGCATTGGTGAGAATGATAAACTATGTGCGAGCCTAGGACCGTTTCTACACAAAATTATCCCTGTCCTATTGGAAAGCATGGTCTACGACGAGGAAGATGTCCTGCGCTTAGAAGGGGGTGCAGATGATGCCGACGAAGAGGATAGAGCAGAAGACTTGAAGCCGCAATTTGCAAAACCCAAACCTTCGAGGGTAGCCGCCAATGGGAACAATGTGTCGATTAATACTGATGGAGGGGAGATCGTCAATGAAAAAGGTGCTTCAATGGCCGATGATGACGACCGAAGCGAAGGAGAAATTGAGGATGACGACGAATATGGCGGAGATGACGTTGAGGATAGATGGAACCTTAGGAAATGCTCAGCCGCAGCTCTGGATGTTCTTGCGACGACATTCCATGAACCAGTTTTTGCTATTGCTCTTCCCTATCTCAAAGACAATCTCCGCCACCACGACTGGCCTAATCGGGAGGCTGCGGTTCTCGCTATTGGCGCCGTCGCCGATGGATGTGTGAATGCCGTGACCCCACATTTACCGGAACTAATACCCTATCTCATCTCCTTACTGAGTGACCCTGAGCCTGCTGTAAGAACAATAACATGTTGGGCGCTTGGGCGTTATTCTGGTTGGGCGTCCCACCTCAAAGACCTTCTCGACAAGAAACGGTACTTTGAACCCATGATGGAGGGGATCTTGCATAGGATGCTGGACAGGAACAAAAAAGTGCAAGAATCTGCTGCCTCAGCATTCGCGAATCTGGAAGAAAAGGCTACGAGCGAGCTGACACCTTATTGTGAGCCAATCATACGACAATTCGTCCGGTGCTTCAACAAGTACAAAGATCGCAATATGCGTATTCTTTACGATTGCGTCCAGACGCTGGCAGAGCATGTTGGTCCTGCATTGGCCCGGCCAGACCTTATCGAGATTCTAATGCCAGCTGTTATTCAGCGTTGGAGCAAGGTCCAAGATCAGTCGCGCGAGCTCTTCCCACTGCATGAATGCATTTCATATGTCGCTACTTCTCTAAGTGATTCTTTCGCGCCGTTCGCAGTGCCCATATTTGCTCGTTGCATCAGAATCATTCACCAGAACTTGGAAGAGTATCTCACGGCCGTCAACAATGAGCCCATGGAAAAGCCGGACAAGGACTTTCTGGTCACGAGTTTAGACCTTTTGAGTGCTATCATCCAGGCTCTTGATTCAGCCAAGGCTGGAGAGCTTGTCCTGTCGGCTCAGCCCAGATTCTTCGATTTATTACAGTTCTGCATGGAAGATCCATTCAACGACGTACGGCAGTCATCATATGCCTTGCTGGGGGATTGCGCAGTCAATATCTTTCCTCAGCTGCAACCTTTCCTCCCAAATCTTATGCCGGTCCTGATTCAGCAGCTTGATCTGGACAATCTCCAAGACGCCGACATAGATACCGGTTTAAGTGTTGTCAATAACGCTTGCTGGTCGTGTGGTGAAATAGCCATGATGCAGAAGGGGGGGATGGAGCCATATGTTGAGAAACTCTATTATCGTCTTATCCACATCATTGGCAATCCTGAAGTACCATCCTCTGTCAACGAAAACGCTGCGGTTGCACTGGGGCGTTTGGGGGTGGACTGCTCACATGTCCTCGCGCCTCATTTGGCGGAGTTTGCCAAACCATTCCTGCAAATCATAGAGCCTGTGGATGATACCGATGAGAAGGGGCACGCATTCCTCGGTTTCAACCGTACCATAGAAAAGAACCCCCAGGCCATGGGAGATTGCTTGCTTGAATACTTCAGGGCAAGCGCTGCCTTTACGAGCACGAAAATCATCTTCAAGTACCACCAGGAAAGCTTCGAGTCATTCCGACGGGTAAGTTTGGCATCATCTGTGTACAAAGGGACCCTACTGATCATGCATAGAATCTGCTTGGCTACAAGTCGTTGATTCCGGACCTTGGTGCATTCCTTAGCCAACTCTCGGATACAGACCAGCAAAGGTTACGGGCATCATTTGGTCTTTGAACCCACAATTTCGAAAAAATGATGACAGAGAATTCTACGACGACACGTACGATGATGACATGAACGGACAATGGGTCCAGGCATGAATTAATGGATGCCCGGCTCTAGATGTGTACAGACCAGATATGCTGTCGTCTTATTCCTGCAATGGTGGTTTGTTGGTGGTCTTGCTTGGCCAGAAAGCCGTAGGAGCATGGGACTAACCCTATTAATGTTGCATACATACCCGGTGGTTGTTTTCTGGGTCCTATCTTTGAGATTTTAGCGCTGGGAAGCTGAGATCTTCGCTTTGTGGAGTCATTGCCATGCATAGCGTTTGCAGTACAGAATAGAAGATACAATGGGGACGGTAACTTCCGTTTGAGAGGTCGTGCGCTGAGGTGGCCTTGTCAGACGCATAACCACGTAAAACTTGAAACACTGCTGTGATCCATTGAAGAGAGAGAAGGATAGATTATGGAAGTGGTACCCCCCGATGAAATGGCCCCCGAGCACCCGAGGATAACGTCTCTCGTCGAGGCAGACTCCCGGACCATCCTCGGGCTTTCTTAAGCCGATGACAGTGCTTCTTGTATTTTTTTCCCCCTGATAAATGATGAGATGCGCCCTGGCAACACCTCCCACCGCTCTAATAAGCATCAGCTTATGGATCGTTGATCGCTGACAGGGCGTGTGGTAAGACCTTGATATGATCAAGAAATGGTGAAGATTAAATCGTGTTACGCGGTGGCGCACGAATACCATAACAATACTACTCATCGGGTAATCAACCTATTGAAGCTGGTGGTGACAGGTGAATGGCGACTTTCAGCGAAAAGAGACAGTGGAGGCAAGGTTCGGTAAGCATTTTGGTTATTAATCGTCAAAGGGCACACAATTGCGAAGTGCCCGATGCACCGGGCGTAAAGGGGTTATTAGAATTTTGATCAAATTCCCCATGACGGCAATGGCGAGGCGATACAGGATGTTTGTAAGGTAGTGTTCAAGACATGAAGACTTGGATGTTCGTATTGTGTCGAAAAAGGAGCTATGCTACAAATGACGTTTCTTTCGCAATGCCGCAGTGCACTGGGCAGAAGAAAGCGGTCAAGGCCAGAAACAATTCAGATCCTGTCCATGAAGGTGCAGCGTTGCATCGGATGAATTCGAAAAGGGTAATGTTATAGAATATTGCTTCATTCCCTGAAGCGTACATTCATCAGTCTTTGTGATTGGTAGCAACCGTGGCATCCTCTGTGACGTGTCCACCAATCGCATCTTCTGAATGCAGCAAAGCCAAGCGACTGTGGGCCAGAGAGTAAGGCAAGGTAGTACCTCGCGGTATGTACTCCGTAAAGGTAAGTGGCGACAAGGTAACTAACGTGGTACGGTAGTGCCCGGAATCTATAATTGGAGTCTGCGCATGTGGCAGTAGTACAGTAGCTTACCGTACTAGTAACACAGTATGGCATGGCATGGCATGGCATGGAGCCGTCGACATCATCCCCTCGATCGACTGGTACCGCTTTCCTCGAACGTTGACCTACTTTACCAAGACAACCTGCAAATGATGAGCCATTATTATTGTTGTTCTTTCAGCCCCTCTACCGACTTCTGACCTGGGCGTGCACCACCTGACCGTCTTTGTGTCGCTGTGTCGCCCTGCGACCAGGCTGCACCTGCCGCACTAACAACTGCCAACCGAACGGAGAGGAAGCATCATTTGCTGCACTCAATAACAATGGCGAACCCCTCGCTTAGGGAGAACACGCCATCAATGACGGTTAACGGTAAAGGAAAAGGCTGCTCGACCGCTCACTCCTCCTCGGCAGGGACTGTGCACATACTATACAGCCTGACATTACTTACAATACTTGGAAGCAGGTACCCAACCACGACAATCACACCGGAGAGGTAGGTACGCATGCCAAGTAGACGGAAGGTGACTAGTCCTACAAGGCTGCACCTCAAGTACTACGGTACCTACGGTGATGAATGCCGTCGCAGCCATCTACCCACTCCGCGGTGCGACGGCCAGCGGCAAGGTAAGGTCCTTGTAGCAGTCGTCCCTTCAGTATGTCGTAGAGTGGTTCTAAGGTACTCGAGTCCCGTATCTGAGCTGACTTGAAGGTGCAGGCGCGGCAAGGCGGGTCAAGACATACAGTACTTACGCTTCCGAGGTGCAACAATAATCCCTGGGGTGATCGATGGCTACCTACCTGCCTTGCCTTGCCTTACCTTACACTATTTGCGCATATGTCGCTTTCTAAATAAAGGATCATTCTAAACCACATCTCATGTGTCTACCTAATCATCGCACCTCAGCCCTCAAGCTTTCTCCTAGACGTTTCTAGGAAAGACACGTGCACATACCGAAAGCAGTAGTATCACTCTCAATATATGTAAGTATGCATACGGTTCCTCAGGAAAAGGCCTTTTGGGGCAATCATTCAATGCAGAATCAATAAAGTAAGCACAAGCAGGCCTTGGCACCCTGCGTTGCCTTGTGACCTGTAGCCGGTGTTGCAACTCGCAAGCAGGTACCCCAATGATGATGTGAACCGCATGGGCTTTCTTGCCCACCTACCTTGTTTTGCTTTCGTTCTAGAGCCTCTCAAGGGCGACATTGGCCGAGGACACCACACAGGACAACCACATGATTCTGCGCCTCTTCCACGCTGCTCATGCTCATGCCTCTGCTGCGCTTGCTCGGCTCGCTTCGTGTTGCCCTTTGGAGTTTGGCATTGAATACTGGGAGTAATAATCGAAGGAGTCTAAGCCTCTAGGAGAGTAAGGGAGGTACGAGTACTTGGTAAGGTGGAAAGCGTGACTAAGGAATGATTAGAAGCTTTACCTTACCTTACCGTACCTACCCACCTACCTTGCTTTAGAGAACAGCTGAAAAAACGGCCCCTCCTCTTCTCTCGTCGTCTCGTTGCCCAGTCGGTCGCGTGAAACATAATCTTGCACCTGTCAAGTGTCTTCTGGCTAATCATGCTAATCATGCTAATCATGCTTCCCCAATGACAGTCATACTCAACGGAGAGACACGCCCGCCACCGACCGCCTCTGCGATAGCTTACTAGAGTGAGTACCTTACTACCTTACCTACCGTACTAGTAAGTATTCGAATGTATTCCATTCACCGACTCTGAAAACTTCTCCCCCGGACAAATCCCCCAACTGTAACTCTGCAAGACCACATCATCGAACCACCGAGATCGCGTCTAATAAGCTTCCTCCTCTTACCGTACAGACATAACCCGAAAGCCTCCATCGCGAATCCTACTTTACCTTACCTAGTGATAGTAGTACATAAGCTGCTTGCTCCTTTAGGGAGATTTCTATTTCCGACCTTTCGTGCTCGACTCCCCCTACCGTACCTACCGTGCCTACTCAACTTGAACGTACCTTATACTTTATTTCATTAGTCTCGTTGAAAGGAAAACTCACACAACCGCACCCGTGCATCACAAGTTAAAATATTACATATTGATGGCCTTGTCCTCGGTGACGCTGAAACCCAGTCCTCGTATCCCTCCCTCTCACGTTTTACACACTCGTTTCGTGTCTTCCTGCTGTGCCCTCGTTTATGACGGCTGGAAACATCGAGCATTTTCATACCGGCTCTTCCTTCGTACCCTTGGCTTGTAATTCCACCGTAACTCTTCAAGTCGCCGTTACCGTCAACCACGCTCGCTTCGAAGGAGAGCTACTGTTTATCTCAAAAGTACCCACGAGGCCAAGGGGTCAGCTCGGACACAGGCAGGCAAGGCTACCGAGGAGCCATAATCCTCTCGAGCTTCTAAATCCCTCTAGGGGTCCGATCCAGTCCGATCCTATTGATCCATCAGAATCCGTCATCGCCTGAGACCATATCTGGAGAGGAAATAGCCTTGCAACGGCTGCTAGTAAAATAAACCCATCGGTTCCTCGTATGATGGCAGGTCCCGGCGGAGGTCCACCTCGTAAGAGCCACACCAAGTCAAGGAAGGGTTGCAAAACCTGCAAACGAAGACATATTCGATGTGACGAGAATTTCCCACAGTGGTATGTCGGATCACTGACCCATTGCCTTCGACTCCTGGCTAACCGCATGGAACAGCCGGAATTGCACAAAGCACAATTGCAGATGCGACTACATGGACAATCCCGCCCCCCCCGAAGATCCAACAAGATATCCCAAAGTACCCAACCTCCTCTGGACGCCGAAAATTGAACGTGAAATCGAAGCTTGGCAACATACCGGCATCTTTCCATTCCTGGAGCTCAACATCCAATCCTTCCAGCACTTCAGTAGGCTCTCCGCGGTTGATCTGCGGTTGATTTACCACCTGTCAAGCATCTATCGGGATATGCATCATTCCAATTTTGTGCAGTGCACACTGTGGGTGCAGCAGATACCGAGGTATGGGACTGTTCTTGTTGCTCTTGTACGTCGACCTCAGCTCACGGCATACCACTAGTTTTCTTGATGCAGCTGTAGGATACGATTTCGTGATGAGCTCTATCTTAGCTTTCTCAGCTACTCATCTGGGATGGATAACCAACTCTACCGAGACTAAGAATCTTGCTTATTATCACCGCGGAGTGGCACTCAAGGGCCTACATGGTGCTATTGGTAAATTCTCGAGACAAAACTCTGATCCCGTATTGGCAGCCTCGATCTTGCTCTCATGGCAGGCAGCTGACTGGTAAGGTACACGCTCTACTTATTTTGGAAGCCACTAATCGAAGCCATTCAGGGGTGATTGGACCTCGCTGATGCGAGGAATTTCCACGGTAAGGAACATGCAATCAACGTCTGCAGTCATGATCTCACTCTACGCAGGTCGTTTCATCTATGAGTCCATGGAAGGACAGCTCAAGGTTCGTATCTTACATCGAGGACAACCCTGGTTTCTTCTCACAAAGAAGTCTGCAACCCTCCACACTTTCTTTGGACGACGAATCGTTGTTTCTAGCGACAGGTGCGCTTCAACGATTGTCCACTCGCCTGGCGAATCACCATCCGCTTTCTCGTCATCTCCACGAAATGCTCGAATTTACCCGCGAAATCCAAACCTACAGCGCTACGATGCAAAGCGACCAAATCTTCGAGAAATTGCAACCCCTACGATCATGGCTTTTCTGGATGCCTGTAACTTTGATTCAAGCCGACGAGATCGAAAGCTCAGCCATGATCCTCCTCGCCCAACTGTATACGATAGCTCTTGCCGTTGACTCTTCGCTCCCCGAGCTCGGTGGTGCGGCTCTTGGATCTCTGACCGTTGGTGCGATCCAGGAAATTGACAGCAAGCTCCGCTACACTCGGGGTACCAGGCGCCTTGGAGACTTGGACCCTGCAGATCTGGACGGCATGATGCAGTTCTCACGCTTGATGCTCGCCAGACATCGGCTTGAGAACACGGAGAGCCACGACACATCTCGGATACACCTACAAGGACAGCACAGCCCATATGGCTTCCAGCATTTAAGCCTTGGGTCTCAACCGGGTACTCCCAGCTTCCAGCCTGGAACCCCGGCTGGCTATCCAAACGGTTTTCCAGGTCCATTCCCAATGATTCCGAACCGCAGCATGGAAGATTTGAGTGCTCCCGCATCTCCGTTCCTTCGCTATGAGTCGCCGTCATCGCAGCGGAACTCGCAGCACTTCGAGCACTCACCAAGACTGAGCGACGGTTCTTTCGATAACCGTTCACTATCGGCATATAGTTTCCGGGGCGAGTCGCCCGCTTATTCTCCAGGGTATACTGGCGATGAGCAAGCTTTTACGTTTGGAGGACACTCGCCGAGCTATAGCAATGAGTTTGTGGCCCCGATATTGTGGGCGTGATAGCGGACCTAACCCGAGAACCAGGACACCCCAGTACGATGAAACTTTACAGAAAGGTAAGGAACGACGATTTCAATGAGGGATCTTATTCTGCTTGTTTGATACAAGCATGTGGACATGATAAGATTCTGCGCTGGCTTTGACTGATTGGTGTTGACGAGACGAAAATGATGATGCAGCAATGGATTTGAAGTACTGATAATGCAATACTAGCAAGCGGGAGTCAAATATTGAAAGAGCTTTGATGACATTGGGACATTTCTAAAGCGGCATTTTGATGGAGTATCTGGTTCTGGGATGGTTCCTCTTTTAGCAGATCACTAGGATATTGACTATCATAGTGTCTAATAGTTATTCAATAGGTAATGCTTCTGCTCGTTATGGCCGCCTGAAGCCAAAGCACAATCCTGTAGATTAATCCGGTATGACCAAACACGGTGCATGTTATGAAGCCTTGGCTTTTCTATGACAGCGAATCCGTTTGGATTGTTGTTGATTTCGCTTGGTGGTAGAGGATCCAGTTCCGTCCTGGATTTTCTTCAAGATCCCTGAGACAGCTCCACGATACTACACTAGAATGTCTGCAGGATGGAACACAATCGAGTCTGATGCGGTGGATATAAGACGTCTTATCATCTTTATAATCCGGTTGACTGACTTGTTCAGGGTGTCTTTACCTATCTAATCGACAGCTTAGGCGTCAAAGACGTCCAATTCGAAGAGCTGGTAGCCCTCGACCCGGAATTCCTGCGGCAGCAAAGGTGCGCTGTATCCCAAGGCCCACCCAGAAAGCACTTCTAACACACCTTTTTTCCAACAGTCCTGTCTACGGCGTTATATTCCTCTTCAAGTACCCCACCGGCGAAAAGCCCACCGATGTGCCCAAAGATGGCCAGTTCGATTTCGAGGCGGTAGAGAACCTCTTCTTTGCTGCGCAGACGATTCAGAACGCATGCGGTACCCAAGCGCTGCTATCGGTTCTCTTGAACAAGCAAGACCAGGTGGAAATCGGTCCGCAGCTTAAAGAATTCAAAGAATTCACGGGCGCTTTCCCTTCCGATGTATGCACCGCTACTAGAAATTCTCTACGGCTTATTGCAAGCTGACCCCACCCTTGCAGCTACGAGGGGAAGCTCTCTCGAACTCGGAGCTGATCCGAGATGTCCACAACTCCTTTGCCCGTTCCTCGCCCTTCATCGACGAAGCCCAGCGGCAAGCAACAGAAGATGATGATGTCTACCACTTCATCGCCTACACCCCCATCAACGGTGTCCTCTACGAACTCGACGGCCTGCAACCCGCCCCCATTTCCCACGGCAGCTGCACGTTTGGTGAATTCCCAGACAAAGTGATACCGGTCCTACAACGGCGGATAGAGCGCTACCCAGCGCACGAGATACGCTTTAATCTCCTCGCTATGGTGCGCGACCTGCGTCTACGCGCGCGAGAGATCGGAGACCAGGACTGGCTGTATCGGGAGGAGCAGAAAAGGAACGCGTGGCAGTGGGAAAACTCTCTGAGGAGACATAACTTTATTGGGTTTATCGGGGAGATGCTGAAGGGTGTTGTTGGGGTCAAATTAGAGGATGGTGAAGAAGCTTATGGGAAATGGGTTGAGGAGGCTAAGGCGAAGACTTTGGCGCGGATACAGGAGAAGCAAAAAGGTGGAGGGAATGCCGAGGAGGCTGAGGCGTGAGTCGTGAGTGGGATAGGCCTTTACATGGACGTGGGTCGCCTTAGACATTGGTCAGAACCGAGCCTTATGACACAGTGCCTTCCGATATTTATTTTTAGTAATAGCTAGAGCGTGCATCTTAAGCTTCCCAAGCTTCCTAGACTCGGAAGAAATCTTGCATTGTTAGTTTCGCGATCAAAGTGCAGAACGGGAAAGTTGTCTGAGACTGGTGTTTGCAACACTTCGACGTCGTCGCCCACCCCCCCCTCCCCAGCCTCTGACTCTCCCGCGGTCTCTATTTGAAATAAAGGAAATCATTCGCTTAGCAGAATAATTACGAGCAATATAATAATACATAGTTCATGCCAAAGGGATTTAACTTTTATCATTCTTGCATCTTTTGAAAGATATCATTTAGCTCTCAACATTGAGTTATTTATGTGTTCATGTAATCTTACTAGTGGTATATTGGTTTTGAGGCGCTTGGGATATCATCTGCAATGCAGCTGGCTGGCAGACACACTACTGCCGGCCCTTGATCCTTGGGTTCTGAAAGTCACCAAACCCCACAGGTTGTGCTCCTCACCATCAGCCTAGAGTCACTTCTGGATGCACTCAGCAAATCGAGCACGACCCATCGATGTTTCTATAGAGAGTTCTAGGATGTCGAACACCGAGCCTTCGACAACTCTCGCGACGTCATTCATTCCTAACTACCCTTCACCCACAGACACCTCTCTCGAATGGCAAGACACACCCCCTCATGAAAGCACCAACATTGTCATAAATATCAGCAGCAACAATGGTTCGACGGGCAAGGGGATCCTTATCGGCATGCTCTCGGCCTTTGGTTCTGCTGCCTTCGTCGTACTCATCTTCGCCGTCTTTTACTTTTTCAGGTATACGAGTCGTGGACGGATATTCTTGGATCGGATAGGGAGGCCGGGAGAATATGATGATGAGCAGGCATGGGCAAATGAAGAGGCAGAGGCGCTGGAGGAGATGAGTGACATTGACCGGCTTGAGTATTTGAGGGCGAAGGGTAGGTCGTATACACTTGCTTGTTGACACAAAAGGTCATGCGTGTTCTTGGATGATCACTTGCTGAATATTGATATTCCACAGCATTCATACAAGCCAACCCACCAGAGTCGTTCCAGACCGATATATCGCTGTCCCAATTCCTAGCTATACAAGAAAAGGGTGTCTCCGCATGGGAATTCGAACCGGAACTGGAAATTGCGAACTGCTTCGTTGAAGGGCGAACAGAGATTGAGTTTTTTGATTCGGAATGTAGTGTTCAAAGCAACCTACCTATACCGAAGCAAAACGAGGTTTATTATTGGGAAGCAAAGATCTACGACAAGCCGGAATCTTCTTTGATAAGTATCGGAATGTCTACCAAACCATATCCACTTTTCAGATTACCAGGCCAGTAACTTCCTATCGCAGGGCTCTTTATTCCTATACTAACCATCACAGGCTGGCACAAATCCTCGATAGCTTACACGTCAACCGGCCATCGCCGCTTCAACCAACCCTTCACCCCTACAGATTACGGTCCCGAATACGTCCAAGGCGATGTAATCGGCGTCGGCTACCGGCCCCGAACTGGCACCGTCTTCTTCACCCGCAATGGCAAAAAACTTGACGACGTCACCCATGGCCTCAAAACCCAGAATCTCTTCCCCACGGTCGGCGCGAACGGGCCTTGTACGGTCCACGTCAACTTTGGCCAAAGCGGATTTGTATTTATAGAAGCGAATGTTAAAAAGTGGGGTTTGGCGCCGATGACAGGGAGTCTAGCCCCCCCGCCACCATACGGGAGTGAGCAGGGAAGTATCCTCCTTGAAGCGGGCCGAGACGGTGGAGGCAATCAAGCCACCCAGTCTTCCTATCCCAGTGTCCGGCACTCACGCTCCCGAAGCGGGCAACCCCGCTCCGCTCCGCCCACGAGCCCTGGGCCTATACGTTCACCTACTGAAATTTCCCTCGCGCAACTGGCTCATATCCCCTCTAGTGAGGACGTTGGCGAGGGCACGAGTCATGATGCGCCTGGGGCTGGTATGGTAAACACCTTAGATTTCCCCGGGCAACCACCGCCAGAGTATACGAGCCCGGAGGGGTCGATTCTGACGAGAAGTCGGAGGAGTAGCGGGGACAACGAGAGGGAAGTAGAACGACCGTTATTGAGGAGTGCGAGTCCGAGACCGGAGGTGCCGAGTTATGATGTGGCGGTGGGGAACGATGATCCGCAGCGAAGGAGAAGGGAGAGGGCTGATGAGTATGAAGATGCGATTTGACGATTGAGCGAGATGTTCTTTCATGATTCTGGGCTTGCTCGGGGAGTTGAACGAATGCATTGGGCCGGGGTATGTTATGGAAATTTAGCGGCGGATGAATGGAGTTGTATGTTATTGTTTGGCGCCGGAGAGGCTGGTGGGGTTGGGCAGGTGGACGCCGCTGCAAGAAAGCACACTGTATAGGTGAGGCTTGGGTGGGGCCGTTCATGTTGTACTATATAGTCAAAAGATATAGTTCCTCCTACCTTGATGTACATCTCACATGCTTCCTCCAACGCCCTTCAACGGCCCATCCCCCAAGCATGTAATGGCATGTCTTGCGGAAAATTAGAGACGGGGTCAGATCCGGTCAAGGAAGGAGCATGCTTTTGTCTTACTGTCGATATGAGTTTCTTACCTCCGATTTGAAGTAACGGGTCCTCAAACATTCTCCACAAATTCATTTCCCTCAGTTATCAGACGTAACAGCACCATCAAAAAACAGGGTGGGGGTGCAACACCAAATCCGCAGCCGTCCAAGCACCCACGACCAAACCTACTGCGTTACACTCATTTCAAACTCCCCTCACTGCAGTGCATCTACTCTGCTTTCCAATCACGAACTCATAATAAATCTAATTCAGGAAGCCCCTTTGGGAGGCGAAGCACGGCAGGGACTGTGTTCTGGTTGTGACTGTGGATGGTGGCGGTATAGGAGTGGTGCGGTGAGGGCGATGGGGCTGTTGTTGGAGGATTCAAGGAGGAGGGGGGGGAGGCGTGTTATGTGGGTGGACAATTACCTGGAGATCCAGGGAAGTGGTGGCTTGACGGTTTATCTAATGGTGGAATTAATGGAATGTTATAGTATAGGAGAGGTAGGCTATGTGCCCAATCATCACCGACAAGTTTGTGAACTTGAGTCCTCGATGCTTCGAACTCTTGTTGGCGGGCCAGGGAGTTGAAGAAACGATGTGTCGACAGTGGTGGTCGGTGCATCTCATGGTACGTCGGCTGACGTGGAGGTTTGTGAAATGAGTGGCTTGAAGGTTTAGTTGCACGAAGAGTGATAATAGTAAAAATGCCAGAAAGCTCAGAGAATCTACACCGCAAATGACTCAGCGGTCTGGAGATTCGAAGCAGTCAATAGTACGTTCGATTGTGGTTTCAGTAGCTTGGAAATGTCTCCACGCATGCCGCACTTGCAGTTCAACAACATGAGGAACCAAGAAATATGGGGCAAGCTTGAAGGGCAAGCTCAGAGGGCAATGCATGTTGCAACGGGATTAAGGTTCAGACCAAGAAAAGACCTATGCTAGTCTGAAAAGGAAATGCTTATACATAGCTGAACGTTGAAATTTCAAAGAACAGGTGAGATACATAGGCCTTATATGGTAGATAGAAAGGAGATAAGCAATTTGGATCCTCTTTAGCAGTGACGACTGCATTATCTTTCATAGGCGTTGTTCTGATCACCAATAGTTGTGGTACCATCAGCCAGGTCGAGAACATCCAAGGCCGCATGCAATTCAGTCCATCGCTTCTTGATAATCTCCTGATAGAAGAGGCCGAGAGCTTGGTTAGCCAGACTCGCTTTGCCTTTCCCCTACGCTGTTCGGGGGAAATAGCTGATCGGTAACCCAGCATGACAGTAACGAACTCCTAGATTTTTAAGAGAAGGTATATATGAATTGATATCTTAAACCGCTCCTAGGGTATGACTGCTGGTTTTTGTGTCGGTACTCTGTGTGATATGCTGATTGTTGGAAAGACGCTTCTTAAAAAGCATACCCACTCCATATACAGCTATTGTTTTCTTTTCAATAGAGCTGTCTACGAGAGGGGTTGGGGCGTGGGTTCCTTCGATTTATCCTGTTCTCGAAGGTACGAGATAGTTAAGATGAAGATCCATGCTAATGGAAGTGGAATAGTTGTTTTCGACGATTAGAACGGATTTAGTTTAGCGTATGAGACTAGCGTAACGAAACCAGAACAACGAGTGCAATCCGATGTGTTCCCAGACAACGATGCACGATCTGGAAGTACATAGGCATTCCTTTATAATCAACCGCCCCCCAACAGGGTGTAGGACTCGCACTTACAAAATACAAACGCAATAGCCCGTCCTTAAGCGAATATCTATTCCGCCGGGTGCTTGCAGTGTACCCTTCCAATCTTGCAGGTAGATAGCATAAGCAAGCAAGCATCAGCGGAAACGCGGCCAATCGCATCCATACGCACTGTCCTTCGTTATCGAATTGGCGGTCGAGGCCAGAAATTGGGCTGTCATCGAGACCGCTGGGGTTAGGCGCTGTGTTCACGGGCAGCGCAAACTGCACTCTGCGTCACCGCAGTGCAGGGCATTTCAGTCGTCATCTCTGGAACCTGGAAGCTAAGATACTCGGAGAAAAGTTCGATGAGAGTTGATGGGGCTGAGGCGGTAGATGCTGGGGGTAATCACTCTAGCCCACCAGCATTTCAGATAATAGTATTGGTGAGTGCGTTAGGTAACAGTCCTTCGTGACGTCTGGCGCAGTCAGTCCATACAGTCGTTATTGGATCAAGCCCCGTTTCTCTATGCGAAATGGAACACTGCGCCAACGTTCAAGTTTGACAGGTGTCTTGGGAGGATCGTGCAGTCGTCCTGCAGCATCGTCTATCTACATTGCATATTGCGGCGCTTGAGTCAACCGCACTATGTAGTTTGTCTTGAAAATTCTTTGTTCCTGTTTGGCTAAGTCCCGCTAATGTGTCATGCGTTAGGGTGCAGGAGGTGGTCCCATCGAAAACAATGTGACGGGTCTTCTAGTCAGATCAACGGCGACCCAGTGGGCCAAAGGCTCTATTTTAGCTGTTGATGGAGGTACACATCTAGCCGCAATTATCAGGGTATTTGAAGAGCATCTGCCAAATGCAACTTCTAAAAGATTGTCTGAGACCTCAGTCCCCACGCACACCAAGGTCGCAGCAATATCTCTTAGCAATGGCACATCCTCACCAACCCTATCACCTCACAGTTCGAGCCGCGCAGGATACTCCAATTCGGCACCAGAGATCAATGGGAATGGAGCAGATTCTCCTGTATCTTACCGAGACATTCCAAAACCAAACATGTCCCTTTCCACAGGCCCATTCGCTGGCCTTGAGCTCCCCCACGAATCTGCTGAGGCAAACGCAGCCTACTTTATCCACAATCTGATCTCGACGTATTTAATAACTCACCCTCATCTAGACCACATATCAGGTTTCGCTATCAACACAGCCTCCTTTCAGCATACATCTCGCCCCAAGAAGCTCGCTGCGCTACCGTCCACTATTGATGCCATCAAAGACCATATATTCAATGACGTAATATGGCCGAATCTGTCGGACGAAGACGGCGGGGTGGGTTTTATAAGCTATTCGCGACTTTCGGAGGGTGGGAACGCTGCATTAGGTGAAGGTCTGGGTCAAGGCTACCTCGAAGTATGTGATGGACTGGCCGTGAAAAGCTGGGGTGTCAGTCACGGTAACTGCACGAAACGCCATATCCACCGCGGAAGCAATGGTGGCGGTATGCAGGAACCGTACTTCCCTCAAGGCTTCCCTGGGAGATCGTCGCGGAGCACGCCCTCACGGAGCCAGAGTCAAGGAACTGCTGTGGATATAAAATGCGTCATCGACAGCACTGCATACTTCTTGCGCGACTATCATACCGGAAATGAAGTATTAATATTTGGTGATGTCGAACCTGATTCTCTTTCAATCTCTCCTAGGAACGCTATGGTATGGCACGACGCTGCGCCAAAAATTAGCGCAGGAGTCCTTACTGGCATACTTATCGAATGCTCCTACGATGATTCTCAGGCTGACGAATTCCTTTTTGGACACCTGACACCACGCCATCTGATAGCGGAGCTTCAGGTTCTTTGTGAGAAAGTTGTTGCTATCAAGCGCAGCGTAGATGCACTGTCCTCACGCAAACGCAAGCGTCAGAGCAACGGTCTTGAAATGTACGGGGATCCGGGCGTTCAAAGCCAACAGGTACACAACGTACATCAGACACGGCAGAGAACGAGAATTTCGAGTATCAGTCCCTCTGCGCACACCGCAGACGGCTCGTCAACGCCGCGACCACGGCAGACGAAACGAGTGTCAGATGTCAGTCCTACTACTACGCGTTTCTCAGGAGACTCTGCTCTAGATCTGCCGCCAGAACTGGAAGATTCTGATGACAAGATGGATTTTGAGAGTAGGAGAATGCGCAGCCCGCCAGTGCCGATTTCCCGGCGATCGTCGAGCCATCGGCCGTTGGAAGGTCTGCAAATCATCATCATACATGTAAAAGATTCGTTGAAGGATGGCCCTCCCGTTGGTGAGAATATCCTTGCACAATTACAGGAATATGAGAAAGAGGCACAATTAGGGTGTACGTTTTCTATATCGAAGACAGGAACGTCTATTTGGCTTTGATTTAAGGGAAAAGATTATGATACCAGGAGGATGGCGTACGCTTGTGGGGCTTTGGAGGGAATGGGTTGATCTAAGGTCCAGCGAGTGATCTTGGTCCATTCGGACGGCTTATCTTGCAAGGCGTTTTGGGAAGCTGTACTCTAGATGCATTCCAATATTGCTCATCTTGCGTTGAAGACCTATCCGTAGCCCCCACCAAGCTCGTTCCAAGCTACATCTGCTTCGGGATATCCAGAGCAGTTGATTCTGTTACTACAATGTCAAACCTCAAATGGCTAGCAAGCAGACACGATAGCAAGCGGAATAGCGGAAGCAAGGGCAGTCGCCAGATAGTTACGTCATCCATGTCACTTTCACAAGAGAGTACCTACTTGCACTGGGTATTCGTCAGGCTGTTCTCTCCAAAAACAAAAATGACAGGTGTAGTACGCAAGTTGGTTATTCTCGCTGCTGTCGATGGCCTCATATTACAGCAGTCAACCCAGCGCAATCAGAGGGCTACACCGAGCCTGCAAATCAAATATAGAACCCACGAAATCACTCCCGCAAGTCTTACTTCACAAGCAAAGGATGAAAGATCAGCCTCATTCGACGCTCATGGCATTGTTGGTAGTCGCCCTTTGAAAAGGTCCTAAGACACCTGCACTGACAGTCATGCGTGCTTAGGACTCCTAACTATCGCCTCGGTTTCATATCTAATTTCTATTTCGCGCCGAGAGCAAGTCGCTCAGATCCGAGGGTCGCCGATATATACAATTACGGGGGTTACTCTCATCCCCCTATCTTCCCAACAGGACGCTACGAACGCTATAGTACAAGCCAAGGAAAGCTTGAAAAAGGAAGCAGGCGGGCAAGCTAGCCCAGCAACTGACGATAGCGACACTTCAGACAACGAAGAAGTTCCAACTGAGGATGACCATACCGAGGATGATGAACCTCAACCGGTGGTGACGGCGTCACCAACGGACCAGGATTCAACACCACTGCCAGCAGACAAAGGTGTAACCACTAGTGTCGCTGAAGATGTTATCGGTAGGAAAGGGCAGTACGGACGGTTTGCGGAGAGATGGTTTCGGAAAAAGGGATGGAGTACGGAGAAGAAAAGGGCTCAAGGAATGAGCACTGCTACGATTGGGGACTCCCCGGTTGACGGGCGCATTGTAGATACTGAAAAATCGGATCAAACCTCGTCCTATACATCGGCTATCACGCAGGGCGTAAGTGGCTGGCTCGGGAGTAGAAAAGAAACAGCAGAGCAACCTTTCGATAAAAACCAAATCGAAGCTTCCAATACGCATAATGTTGCAGCCACCCTTCTGCCAAAACTTCTTCGAACAACGAGGATACTCTTTGGATCTCGGAGCTTCTTTTTCTCGTATGAGTACGACATTACCAGACGGCTAGGCAGTCAAGAAAATAGGAACCCTAAGATACCAATGCATAAGATCGTGGATTCCCTTGTAAGCTCTCCATTCCACCTTGAACACAGCCACTAGATGCCATCAATAAGGGCTAATCAGCTACACAAGTTTTTCTGGAATCACCATTTAGCGTCACCGTTTATTGAAGGTGGGCATTACGCGTTTGTGCTTCCACTGATGCAGGGTTTTGTTGGACAGCGGGTTGTTACCATTGATAATACTTCCGAACATCCATCTCAAAGCATACCTGGAGCTTTGGAGGACCCTAAAAACGTCATTGAACTCCAAAACAGTGAAAAGAAGGACGCAAGCTATCTATTAACATTAATATCACGGAGGTCCGTTCTAAGACCTGGACTACGTTACCTTCGGCGAGGAGTCGATGATGACGGTCATACGGCAAACAGCGTGGAGACGGAGCAAATCCTCTCGAGAGCATCGTGGGGACCTTCAGACAAAACTTACTCGTTTACCCAAATTCGAGGCTCTATACCTTTATTCTTTTCCCAGTCACCGTATTCGTTCAAGCCGGTGCCAGTCCTGCAGCTCTCACCGGAGACAAACCAAGTGGCGTTCAAGCGCCATTTCGTGAATATCCAGGCCAAGTACGGGCAGATACAGATTGTTCTACTGGTCGATAAGCATGGCGGCGAGGTGGAGATTGGACAGCAGTACGAGAAGCACACACAGCAGCTAAACGAAGAGACTGAGTCTGCCGACAAAAAGCTCGGCATCATCTGGTGGGACTACCACACAGAATGCAGAGGCATGAAATTTGAAAATGTCGTTAAATTAATGGACCTCTTAGACTCCAAAATCGAACACTTTGGCTGGACCGTCGACCTCAACAGCACAATAGTTCGCAAACAGGCTGGCGTCCTCCGCACAAATTGCATGGACTGCCTCGACCGTACCAACGTTGTCCAGTCCGCGTGCGCCCAACGTGTCCTTGAATCCCAACTCAAAGGAGAAGGCCTAGAAGTAAACCTGCAGAATGATCCCACAACCCAGTGGTTTAATACCCTCTGGGCCGACAACGGCGACGCGATATCAAAACAGTATTCCTCGACCGCTGCGCTTAAAGGCGACTATACGAGAACCCGAAAACGCAATTACAGGGGGGCGCTGAATGATTTTGGGCTCACGCTGAGCAGGTATTATAACAACATTGTAAACGACTACTTTTCGCAAGCGGCAATCGACTATTTACTGGGCAATGTGACGGTGCAGGTCTTTGAAGAATTTGAGGCGGATATGATGAGTGGGGATCCGGCGATGTCGATGCCGAAAGTGCGCGCCAATGCCATTAACACCAGCTCCAAAATTGTCATCGCCGACCAAAGCGAAGACCTAATTGGTGGCTGGACCCTGCTGAGCCCGCGAGAAACAGATACGGTTCGGACGTTCCCGTTCGAAGAGGTGGTTCTGCTGGTAACGGACGCGGCACTTTATACTGTCCGATTTGATTGGGATATGGAGAAGGTGTCGTCATTCGAGAGGGTCGATCTGAGGAGCATCGTGGGTATTGTTTGTGGGACTTACATCACGTCGACGTTGGCGGCGGCGCAGTCGGATGAGCAGAAGAATGTGGGATTCGTGGTTAAGTACCGGCCTGGGAAGGAGGATATTGCTAGGGTAAACACCAGGTCACTGAATACGGTCGTGGACGCGGAAGGAAAGACCAACGAGGAAGGAGCTCAGCAGCGGGATGAATCTTCTCGACCCAAGGATGAGAGTAAGAGCGGCAAAGACGACCCCTCAACCCTGAAAATCCTTGCCTTCAAAGCCCTCCCCGCTCACTCCAGCCTTGCCTCCTCCTCATCACTTCCAACCCACACCCTCAGCGAACGAGAACTGATAATGAATATCTGCGAGGAGATCCAAAAGGCCGCCGGTGGCTGTAGTGGTGAAGGGAAAGATGAAAAAGTAAAGGAGGAGAAAGTGCTTATAGAGGATACCGGGATCATTAGCTTGTCAGATGCAAGAAAGAGTACAGGGCTGTTGGAGCAGTGGAGCCATTCCTTGAAGAAGTTAGTATGGGCATAAGTGACAACGATGAGGAAAGCAAGAGTGTAAGGGGAGTGTTGGACAGGAAGTGGAATATGTAGGGAGCGCTTTAGTAAAGGAGACACATTGAACCAGCGAGAATAGAAACGCGCAGTGGAGAATCCGAAGAGCTGTAGTTGTTTGGGAAGAGCTTATTTTCGATCCACTGGAGAGAGCGTCGAGCGTACTGGCTATATATGTACGTCCGCAAATATCATGATAATGAAGGATTAATTTTTGTCAAGTGACTACACTCTGCATTCGGCGTCTTGACGTTGCATGATAGGCTAGTTCGATGTAAATGGTAAAAAGCTTGATATATATTTAGGGAACCACTGGATGTACACCCCCTCTTCTTACACTCTCTACTTCTTACACCTACACCTCCCTCTACATAAGAAAAACTAGAACTTCTGAATTGCAAAAATCAAGTTTTGTTGAGAATTGAGAATTGACATAAATGTGATTGTTTGATTCTCGGCTAATATCTAGACTCGCGATGTTAAATAAATGAGCTAGAGAGCTGAATTTTGAAAAGATCACTGTTTCTACTTATGAGATTCGTAAGACAGGTCCGCTTTCATCTGTATCAGAGAAGGCTTAGCGTCATTGAGACAACGTTCACCTCGCCTTCTTCCTCTTCTTCTTTCCTCTTTATCTCAAACCTTCAACTCTGCATCTTCCTCGATTCCTTCTTCGATCTCTCCGAGTGATGATGAAGGAAAGGTAGTTTACTGTGTGTGTGGCGCTAAGGTTAGGAAGCCTCAGCTAATATATTGAGTGAGGGGTGTAGGTGTAAGAAGAGGTGTACATCTTGGTTCCCTATATTAATCTATTTCTCCTCTATACGAAATCATCTTTACTTCCCCCTCTCCGCACATTCATTCCCCTCTTCTTACGCCAATACAAACAAACTGGATAATCATCATTCTCCATTCAGCGCCACTAGCCAGACCTCTATTGTCGAACGACGTCTTTAAGTTCCATCAGAACCCCTTTCTACCGACCTATCTCTCGGCAATTGATTCATTTGTGCGCGAACTACAAGGCACCAGAATAGCAAGAGATCTTGTGTCTGTAGAGTTGTGTGAGTATCTCCTGTGTGTTTGGCATTGATACGAATAGTGCTTAATACTCCAAATCTGATTTCTTGCCACTGAAGAACACAAGAGAGAAGCGGTCTGAAAGTGTCGGATTTTGGATGTATCGAAATATAAGTGTCGGTGAGATAAACGAATAGGTAGGGAGGTTAGGGGGTAATAAGCGTATATGATACAAAGTCTTAATCGTAGTGAGCACGATCTTTGGATCGCTCTGTCTTGGAACTGGAAAACGTCAAGACCCGGTTGTATCGAGTTCTCGCCGCCAGCGACACAACCACATCATTAGAGGGCCTGTTGTATCGAGGCGTTCCATCTGCTGGTGATACGGATAACGCATCCTTGCAGTTTCTCTCTGTATAAAGATACTCGGTAGTCTCGGTGAACACACCAACCTGAAAACCTTATCACGATGCCGAATTCTATTCATAGCAGGTAGAAACCCACACACAGTACCACGTTACATATACATACATCATGATATCTTTCCCGCGCCTCTACGGAAACAACCTTCGTGGGTATTCTGCATATGGGGAGATCGTACAACTCCATATGGCCCCAAACGCGGAGATGGAAAGGGAGAAAGGACGCCGACCCATGCTTATAGCTCAACGACGCAGAGAGAGGCGGCTGCGAAAGACTCCGCAGTACCTGCCACCAGCTCCACCACGCCAATCCTGGAAATTGCATCGCTCTCGCGCCAGCAATACCTGCCACACCCCTCTGTTATCGACTAACCTCCTTAAGGTCCATCTCAACGCTCCTGGGTTTCCCATTCATACTTCTCCTCTTTTGACCCTCCTCCTCACTATCCTCCGCCAAATCATGTAAACCGAACCCTCCATTCTCCTCGTCATAGCTCTGGATCAATCCATCCCTATCCCCCCTCCCTCCAAAACCACCTCCGAGACTCCCAGAACTCACCCGCCTGCCATCGACACTCCTCCTCGCTTGCATGCTGAGTCTCGTCTGCAGGCTCGCGATGCCGTCGGTGGGCACGGCGTCGTCGATGTGGTTGTGCAGGAGTTTGTGGCCGTTGGGATCGCCGCGGGAAAGGTTGAGGAGATAAACGCCTGTGAAGATGACAAGGAAGCCAGAGAGAAGGGAAAGGGTGTTTACGGCGTCAGTGGTGTTGAAACCTTGGAAGAGGATGAACGAGGCGCAAAGGGTGGCGGTTGTGAAGGTCACGTAGTAGAGGGGGTTGACTCTGCGGTTGGGATATCGTCAATTGATTTGTGGAATCGCCAGAAGCCGGGAAGGGCAGAGGAAGGGGCTGGCTTACATCGAGGTAGAAAATTGGCTAAGGGCTTTATTGAAATAATTCATTTGCGTTAGTATACAGACGATTGTAACGATGGCAAACGCATAGGTTGAAGGATGGCTGAATTGGTTGTTCCCATTGAGGGATAATTTCAAGGCAATTCCAAAGGCTTTGACCGACATAACTGATACGGAACCGACTGTCGAACAAATGGATAGGTAAATAAGAGGATTCTTCTTTCCATGCTTTGGGGCGACTCGGTAGATCATAACGCTTGAGAAGATGGCTACTGAGACGCAGTAGAACAGGAAAGCTGGTAAATAGAGTAAGCTAATATATTCCATCAAGGATATCAGAGTAGGTCATACGAAGTTGTATAGCATATTGCAGTATTTCGTCGACAGTCTGTATCTCCTTATCTGGTGGTGCATGCAACACTATTATCACGGACCCTATCAAGCACATGGCACATCCAAGCTTCCCCAAGGTCCCTAGCTCTTCCTTAAGGAAATATGACCCTAGCACAGCCCCTATAAGAACACTGAGTGCTCCTAGCGGTGTGACCAGAATTGCTGGCGCAAACGCATATGCCGCGAAATTGGCGATTTCACCGATAACCAAGGTTATGATCCCACCCCACCATGTTGGGCTTTTCAAGTACGCAAATCCATCTCCTTCGAATCCATGCCGTTCACTCGCTTCAAGTAGCCCCTTCTTTGTTATTACAAAGCTTGTTCCTATCGCCATGGTGGAGACCATGGCCAAAGCCAGGCCAACGTATTTGTCTTCTACCATTATTTTATATGTTTCCCAACGAATTTCCTGGAAGCTTTAGGGTAGGGAGCCGCTCCTTAGTTTCTTCCCCCGCTTGGAGAGGGCACGTGAAGCCAGCTCTGCGTGCCTTTGTTTTCCTCGATGCCAAACTAACTATCTCCCCTCAATCTCCCATAAGGCTCATATATCGGAGGCAGACGCTGAGTCTGTGCGTCGACTGTGAAGACAAATCCGAGGGTCAAGGAATGTATGCGACAATGGTAGATTGCGGTGCAGTGCGCTAAGAAATGCTGTCAGGCCGGTTCACGGCGCACAGCTTATAGAGGTGTCAGCACTGATGTAACGAATGTGAGGACCGTAAAACTCTTGAGGTGGACAGCGGTGGAAAAGTAGAGACCACGAAATGAGGAGGGCGTGTTCTTCAAGGTACCTACGCGGACGAGGAAGGGTTGATCACTTCTATTTCGGGACAGAGCGGGAAGTAACTTTATCGAGGATAGTGCGAAATCGGCATCACGAATGCGTCGAGGCGTCCCTGGCCCTCAACAAAGGGGGCACAAGAGCAATGCGCGAGCACAAGGCAGCTTCGAGTGAAGGGACAGATTAAATTGATTTATCAATGATCTCTAATGCGCACATCCTATGCAAGACCCGTAAGATCTGGTGCTCTACAGCTTCCGGGGCTGAGCCGCATTAACTGGTATTAAGGCACCCGAGGCCAACTAACGTTTGGGCCTCCTACCATCTGCACCACGACGAAGAACCAACGCAAAGAAGAAAAAGACGCTGTCCTCAAGCGCGCGGATGAAATTCCCGGATTCAAATCCGGAATGTTAGTGAGCCAACCTTGCAAAGAAGAAGTGAGTTTGTCGGGTACCGTAGGAACGCAAACGAATCAGGGGTATCATTTCAGGGGACGAACTGGGGAAACAGTGGGAATGGCATACCTACGCCTGCCAGAAACTTACATTCGAAACTTACCTTACCATGCAGTTTGTGCCCAGAATCATGGCGTAACCTGTAGTATCCTGGCGGGTGTCGTCCCGCATTGGCTCTCGGTCCTATTTCGAAGATGCGTCAACCAGTCTGAACTGATTATCCAGGCTATATTCACGAGATCATTCTATAGATGGAGTTCGGATGGACCGAAGAAGATGTCCGGTACGCCGGTTCATTGATAATGTGGGTTGAAGCGGTGCAACAAATTCAGATGAGGAAAGCATGGCGGTGGCATTGGAATCGTATTCATCCTGAGCGGATACGTTTGAGATCTATTGAAACAGCCGTTAATTAAAATTAAATGGGTGAGGAGATCCCGGAACAAGTCTTACCTTGGGGATCGTCTTCTCGATCGCTCCGCGTGCGCTTCAGGGAACCCGGGCTTGAGCGCAGAACGTGCTCAGCTGATATCTTCGATGACGGTTCCTCGTCCTCATAGTTAATCTCGTCTATATCTTCGGTAAGCTTCTGATCGGGTTCTTGGTCCTGATCCGGATTACGCTCGTAGCCATTGCTTAGGGTTCCATTGGTCTTCAGGGACTCTGTACTCTCGCCACTGTCTGTATGGTCTACAGTGAAGTAAATATCATCCTCGTAGCTTTTTTCGTGTTCATCAAGCCCGAATTGCGAGTCTCCTCCATGATAATCATGTGGAGGCTCGTTGGCTTGAATATCTTCTACCTGATAAGCTTCACCTCGGTATCCTTTGGTCGATTTGTGTATGAGGTTTGGTTCTGTGAGTTGTTTCTCGGCTGGCAGATCCTCACCATCCGTCCCTTCGTCTGGATTATCAGGCTCGTCTTCAAGACTAGGGCCAGATGTATCCAATTGCTCATGCTCATGCTCTTCCTGTTCATCAATTTCGAGCTCGAGGCCTTCAGCTTCTTGATCAACATCCAAGAAATCATCATCTCCAGCTCCAATACTTTCGTTGGGCCCTCTGCCGTTGATTTCGTTCGCTTCGACTACGCCACAAAAATCATCCGTGGTTTGGTCTTGCCCGGTGGATCCCCGATGATGATCGTCATTATGTAGCTGGTCATTGATAAAAACTGCTGGGTCATTATCTGGTACGTTCTCGGTAGTAGTAGTAGCAAACTCGTCTTTTGAAGCTTCGATACTGTCACCTTGTATAGTGGACGATCTTGTTGAAAATTCGCGATTCGTATCATCTTCAGCTTCTTCAGCTTCTTCAGCTTCTTCAGCTTCTTCAGCTTCTTCAGCTTCTTCAGCTTCTTCAGCTTCTGCAGCTTCTTCATCCTCTTCATCTTCCTCATAGTTGATAAAGTCTTCTTCCTCCGCAGCAGTCTCCTTAGCATCTCGAAGAGCATGCTCATCAACAGCGGCAGATGATGAGACAACAACTTCTTCTTCAACCTTTGGGACCAGGCTTTGCTCTTCCTTTGTACCGCCTTCGTCAAATCTAGCATATTCTCCTCTGCTACCGCTAAGCTGGGCTGCTTGGACATCATCTTCTAAAGGTGTACTGCCACCTTTATGATCAGCATTATATGCTCTCGTGCTACGCGTGGGCTCCTTCAAGTTGTTCTGAGCGTTCCGAGCAATCTTACGACTTTCATCTTCCTTGTCCTCTTCCCTGTCCTCTTCATTGTCCTCTTCCTTTTCTCCGTCATCGTCCCCAACATTAACGGGTCGAATTCTATCTTCCTCCGCATACTTTGGACCATCCCTATTATGTGAGTCATCTCCCCCAACGTCGTCTTGTTCCTCTACATCTTCGGATTGCGGGTCATCTTCATTAGGTGGTTCCAGCAACGAAAGTTGAGAAAAGCCTCTGCCCTCGGCGACTGCATTTATCAGATAACTCATGCGTTGCGAGAACCTAAACCTGGTGTTCAAGGCAATGTAGAGTGGTCCAGGGTTGTCAAGCCCGTCGTAACGATGTAGCTGTATGTATACATCCAGGATCTCAGCGAGAGTAGTAGTAGAAGATTCTGGAGCAAACTACAAAGTAAAAAACGTTAGCGAAACAACAATACGTTGAAGTGTACGAAGGTTTACCTCGCTAAGATGGAGACCCAGGTCTTCTATTTGAATCTCCAGTTCATCTTGTTCACTTATGCTCTCCCCTAGTACTGATCTGCATGCCCCCAGTAGATAATTAATACTTCCAGCAGCATGTGTTTCATCATGGAGAAGATAGGTTTGAGAGTGCTCTTGATCTTGATCAATGGGAGGAAACAAAGACATTTCATTATCTTGGTACACCACGACGACCGGATGGACATAGGGAGGATGTTGCAACAGGTTTATATTGGAAGTTAGCGATTCATCTTGATTAGTGGTAATATCTTGAGATTTTGGAAGTGATACAGAAAGTGCTTGTTCGTCCTCATGGCCGGATAGAAGTCCGGATACATCATCGGGCTTTTGGTCAAAAGCGTCTTCAGCTGCGTCGCTACCACTACTAGAAGCTATCGGGCCATCCTGGAGTTCTCCAGGCCAGTCGTTGCCTTGTGAACTCGTAACGTGCGGGTCAGCATTGGCCTGACTTTCGATACCTCCAGAACCTAGTTGTAATGTAGGTTCCTGAGTGTCTCTGAGATATTGTACACTGCTTTGCTGAAGCTCCTGCTGGGCATAAGATGCATCAGTTTTCCTTTGGAGCGGCACTTCGGCCTCTGACTGCACAGATTGTGTCACGGTGCTCTCCCCCACAGTTGCGATAATGATATCTGCGCTATCACCTATTGTTGATTCCTCAGCATCTTCTAGGTCCTCGTCATGTACGGAACGGCTCTCCTGGAATTCTCCGGATGGATATTCATCGTCAAACATTTCGTCGTCATTGCCAGCCTGTGGCGCCTCTACATCAGGTAGCTCTTGGTCTATCACTGATATGAGATCCTCCGCCATGAGGTCATCCTCACTCTCTTGTAAAAGGTCATTCGCCATAAGATCAATGTCGATATCTTCAGCGTTTGCAAGTGGCTTCATCTCAGAAGAAAGCTCCATCGGATCTTCTGCAGTTATCATATCGAGTTGAGAGATCCCTGGTTCTTGAAACGAAGCCATGTAATAGGAGACAAAGTGTCACAAGAGTATGTGTGCAGAAACTTTGGGCGTGCAATATGGTGGCTTTCGCGCGATGCTTGTTTTCCGTTAAGACAGCCGAAGCTTAAAGATACTAGATGTATTACTTGAGGCTGAGGGCTGAAGTTGTGTTTGCATTTATAATGAGATGGTGAAGTGAGGTAACCTAACGTTTCGGAGGATACTGACAAACGTTCAAAGGGTAGGAAGTCATGTCTTCCAAGAGAGTGCGAAGACTAGTTTGGGCGTGAAACAACACTGTGAGCTCAGCTTCCGAAGGTCGGTGTCAGAGTTGAAGGTGTCACTCAGTCCGTTACTCAAGGGTCGCGAAAGATGCTTTGACAAGGGGAGTCAGAGGTCGGTGGGCCGAATGCAGCAAGCCGTATTAATACAGAGTTACGCTAGCATTACACCCATGTAATTTTGGACCTCTCAAACCACATTTCAATTTGTCGAGGTGGTGCGAAAGGTCCTGGTCGGAATAAGTTCTACATGAATCCTTGATTTTGCCCTGTGGAGTGTACAAAGATCGAATACTGTGCAATGTCAACGGGACAAGCGGCTTCCTATCCTTAGAACTCCGCAGCTATGGTATCTCATACTGCCGCCAAAGCTACGTGCAACTGACCGAGTTCAGGTGGTACTTGCGGCTTCAATATGCACTAGGGGGGGTAAAGCGGTGCTTTCGCGTCAATTTCGAGAGGTTGCTCGCTCGAGGATCGAAGGACTTCTGGCCTCATTCCCAAAGCTAGCCGACTCATCGACGCAGCACACTACTGTAGAGCAAGACAATGTTCGCTACGTGTACCAACCGCTCGATGAGCTCTACATGGTCCTTATTACCAATCGACAGTCCAATATCTTACAGGATATCGACTCCTTGCATCTGTTCGCACAAGTTGTCACCAGCATTTGCAAGAGCCTGGATGAGAGAGAAATACTGCGAAATGCGTATGAATTGCTCAGCGCATTCGACGAGCTTGTAACGTTAGGCTACAGGGAGAACCTATCATTGGGCCAGATCAAGACGTTTCTGGAGATGGAAAGCCACGAAGAGAGGATACAAGAAATCATTTCGAGGGTACGCTTCCGCCATTTGTTCTTGCGGGAGTCGGGTTATTATATTAATCTATTGATACAGAACAAGGAATTAGAAGCTACAGAAGAACGTAAGAGGAAAGCAAAGCAGCTCGATTTACAACGAAAAGAGATGGCTCGCAGTGGCAGGGGGGTCGCCTCTCGTGCGCCATCGTACCCAACATACACTCCACCTTCTCGACCTGCTGGCACCGACACTTATGACAGCTATGAGGCGGAGAAAAACAAATCTTTCAAGTTTGTTAATCTTTCTTATAACCAGCTGGTCATGTGCTGACTCCAACAAAGAACAACAGCCCCGAAAGGGAAGGGCATGCAACTTGGGAAAAAGTCGAAGACGACCGACATGTTTGAGCGAGTGAGGGGAGATCTTGGCGCCCAAGCTGAGGAAACGGTACCCCTGATGTCGAACTCGCAGCCTATACTGCCAGCTGAAGCTGCTCCTTCATCACGCCTCTCCGCATCAATTGACCGCGACGCGATCCATGTTACGGTTGCAGAGAGCATATCAGCGAAGCTGTCAAGAGAAGGATCATTAAAGTCTTTTAATGTCAAAGGCGACCTACAACTACGCATCACCGATCCATCATTGACAAAAGTGAAGCTTGACCTGACCGCTAATGCAACCCACAATGCCCAATTCCGAACCCACCCTAATGTGGACAAAGGGCTCTTCAATGGCTCGAAGACTATCCAGCTTCGGGATAATTCCAAGGGATTCCCGGTAAATAACTCTGTTGGTGTCCTACGCTGGAGTGCAAGCGCTGTAGTAGACGCGAATGATGTTCTTCCTATCACTTTCACGGTCTGGGTTAATAAAGGCTCTGGCGAATCCTGGACCATCACTGTCGAATATGAGTTGTCAGGAGGAGACAGTCTTCATGATGTGGTTGTGACAATTCCTTATGCAACCAGTGAACCGGCAGTATCGAGCTTTGACGCTGTGTACGAAGTCTCAGGTGATAGCCTAGATTGGACAATTGGCTCAGTGAACGAATCCAATGCGACTGGCTCGTTTGAGTTCGAAGCACAAGCCGAAGATGACGCAGAATTTTTCCCCATGAGCGTGCGGTTTTCCAAGAGCAAACCATTTGTGGATGTAGACGTAAGGTCGTTCCCACAACTATTTGGCCTGAACTAATGCAGCACTTAACAGATCAACTCTGTCACACTGATCGACATGGATCAAGATATGTCTTTCACAAAGGACATCAAGTCCGCAGCGGACTCATACTTAATAGAGTAACGCCGAGGACTCCTGAATGACTCTATGCTCAAGGCTTAGGAACGGAGTTCTGTTCATCTTCGGTAACTTCGATGATGCCCCTTGGCAATATAGCATGGCATGCTTAGAGATTGTGATCTGTCGTGGACTATGGTCAAAAGCACTGTAGCATAGCTAGACCAGTCTCGAGTAGTTCTCTACTGAGTAATATTACCTGAATTTTCACTACTTTTACTCAGATAAACCCTTCCTCAAACTAATAGGGTTTCTATTTTAATCGAGCTGCCTCAAAGAATTGCGCTGCCGCGCGAGCCGTAGACACAATAATTTCACCAAGTCGATATCCAGAACAATGCACTTAGAATAGTTGAGCTATAATGCGCGTTTCAAACAGCGTGAAAAAGATTATCAGATCTAGAATAGCAGTAATCATGGACTCAACACCCGTTAGTAACAAATCTAACGCGTGCACTCCTGCGTCACAGTCGGCCTGATATGAAGGGATCCAGTGCGAGTTCCTGAAACAATGAATACCGCATTTGTATGACTTACATTTGCATACCGCGTGTCAAAATCGAACCAGAGTCAGTCATGCTGAACATGTTGGCCGAGAAAATCGTTCTATCTGCCATAAATGCAGAGCATTTGGCATACTGCCCATCCATGGATCTCATCGCCCTGGCTACAATTGATGAACAAGTCCACGTCCACAGATTGAATGGCCAGAGAGTCTTTGGAGTAGCAAACAAACAATCCGAAGCGAAGATCAAGGGAGTGCAATGGAAGCCAAACGGTAAGGCCTGATGCGGTACTGCTTCTTTCTAGACTTCTATATCACTCTCTACGCCGTTCCTTGTACTGAAAAACCATCCAGGTCAAATCCTTGCTGTTGCATATAGCAACCACACTCTTTGCTTGGCAAGTGCCCATACAGGGAAAGTGATGCATCAAATAGACTGCTCGGCACACTCCGCATCTCAAATCTGCTGCTTGGGCTGGGGCATCAACTTCACGGATACCCATGCCGTGAGAGCCCGGCTAGAAAAGTCAGGCATGGAAAAAGACTTAGATGATGTACTGAGCGAAGGAACCCAGTCGAGTATTTTGGACTCTTTAACGGATCTACCCCTAGATCTGGCCTTTCTTGACATCGAAGGGATTTTGCCTAAGCTGAGTACTTTGGCTATGGGAGGAAACGCGTATGTGAATATCTTAGGATAGAAACAGCTGCAGAGGCTGAATTCTAATAGTGATGACGTGTTTGCTTCCAGAGCGTCCTTGGATACTATTTTCCAGCCTTTGACAAAGAGCTCCACTGATTCAGCCGATATTCTCGTTGTAGGTTTTGAGGATGGCACAGTTTATCTAAGTATTTACGACTTCTTTGAGATTGGCAGCTTCAGTCTCCTGCAAGCATCCCGGGCGTTGAAGAACAGCAAGCCCATAATGCATTGCTCCCACCCTTATTCAACAACGCACCCGTTATTGGTATCAGCTTCTGTGAATGGGGCACAAGAGCTTTTAGTTGTGCCGCTTGATCTTCGTTTGATATCCAGTGCCGGAAGGTATCTGTCACTTCTAGCCTCAAAATCTACCCAATTACACAACATTCTACGCTACGTGCACCAAGTCCAGAGACAAATGTATAGCGAGTTCAAGATCTCTCAAGATTTGCCCACCAGGTTCATTCGGAATATAGAAGAAGCCCTGCGAGAGAAGTGCGACTGCACTTGGGTGCAGGCTGCTTATCATCTCGTCGTTACTGGCAATTGCTATCCTCCAGTTAAAGAATGGCTGGTCGATGAACTGGGGGAGCGGGTATGATAAAATCCCAACATTTGTGGTTCAATAATTAGCTTACGTTTAGAAGGGGTATAAGAGATGGGAAAAAGCGGCTGTTACAGGTTACGAAAACGTGAGGCGTCTTGCCCACGAAAATCTGATACCTGCTTTGGAACGATTTTGTGTACTGTTAAGTCGACTGCGAGGTTTGTCCAGATTTCAGGACTCAAATGCCACGCTCGGCCTCTCTACCCAAGAACTGGACAACATCCTCGACACCGTGAACTGTGTGCAATTGCTGGCACACCACATCTTGATCTGTGCTCGGTCCGAGCTTCGTCAATTTACGGCATTCTCGGCGTGGCTACGCCTCGAGATCGAATTGCAATCCGCGGATGCAAGCTCAACATCTGCAAATGAGGCAACCGATAAAGATTTCAATATTGACCACACGAGCACGCTAAAGTATATTCAAGGTGCTATGATGCAGAGCCAGCTTATTGGCTACTTTAATATGCAGTCACAAGGCGATCAGAAACAGCAACGGGACCTATCAGCAGAGGGACGATCATTTTTTGAAGTATACAAGCGTGAACTCAAAGACCTGAGTAATCACATCACTCCACAGAAGCAAATTCCGGGCCTTGAAGAATTAATTTCCCATCTAGATACACAGTGCAATCTGATGTTTGCTAGAATCGCTGAAACACAGAGAAGAAATGTCAGGTTGGGTACTCCAATATCACTTGGGGCAGATATTCCAGCGTGCATGGATTTGAGAATGATAATAGAGGTAGGAGAAATTTTCGGAATGCGCGTATAGGAGAATACTAAGTACTTGCTCACATAGCAATACAAAGAGAGCAACGCCGAGGAATACGTATTACATGTCGTGCTAGGTCCTACGCACTCACAAGATGGCAGTAAGCCTTCAAATTCCTTTCCCACGCTGACCTCTGTAACTTGAAAACTAGTACGGATTTTCAGGGTCATACTTAATATATCAAACGGCATGAGCTCCACTCACAGTCTTGAGTGTGCTTGGGTTCGAATGCCAATGCCGATTGAAAGTGTTCGAGATGTGAAATTCGTTGACGATGAGGCATTAATGGTCGCCGTCTCGAACGAATGTGAGTGCTTTTGCTCCAATATCAGTACTATAGGCTAATCTAGAATCGATAGCTTCGTCTCGTTTATTCAGTATTGATTACCGTAAGAAAACAGATGCTTCAAATGGCTTGAAATACACCACGCAGGCTTTGCAAGGAAAAAACGTTGCAGAAAGTGCTAAAAGTCTTACTGCGAGCCTCAACCTTCAAAATTCTGAGCAGGCAGCACAACATACACGGCATACCTTCCCACCTGGTGTTTCTTGGGCCCCCGAAAAGATGGACATTAATGGTCGGAAAGGGAGGCGGGTGATTTGCATTGTCGCTCAGGACAAGAAGCGCTACCGGATGTACGATGTTGATAGCAACCCTGATGTGGAAGAACCAGAAGATGGAAGAGATAGTGAAGGTGATGAGAATATGCTTGAAGAGGAGCCGTGAGGGAACCATTGTCTCTTATGCCGGGTGGCCATGATTGTCTATTAATGACGGCCGTGCAGAACCACGTTTGGTTTAACAGAAAATGGCTGTTCGCGATTCATGCCAAAATCTGACGGGTCCGTCATGAGATGCCATCGAGCTATCAGAGTAATTCGTTGGACCGTGGTATCAGAGTCTTCTTATTCGTATATGCTCAGTGAGACGTGGACTTCGTAGCTTAAGTTTGTTCTCGGATTAGAAGGCCCGCGGGTATCAGCCCTATCTCCCGCAATACGGGTAAGGCTAAGTAATAAGGATGTATAGGCACGTAGTTCCGAAAGCAGCATGTGAAAAGGAGAGAATCGCGGAGAAAAGGAGCTGAATCATCGTGATAATAGGGTAAGAATGTGATACGTGTGAGTATAGTTAAGTATAGTCAAAGTTCGACGCGTTGCTGGTGATACGAAAGTGTCGGACTACTGAGTATCAATTCTCGCTTCTTTTTAACTTCCTCTTTCTACACCAATAATCATCCTCCCCTAAGATAGCCTTCACGGCGTTCCGTGTTCCACAATTCCTCGATATCCGCCTGCGCATCACCTTTGGTCACCGCCCGCGATACTTTGACCTCAACGGTCTTACTATAGGATGAACGTGAATCAGGTATTAGAGAGCACGCTCTCACCAGGCAAGTCTACAACGATCTCACCCGAATTTTTCCAAGTACTAAGACACCTTCCACAGATGCTTCCACACGTCAGAATGCCGAGCACCAACTCTCACAAGCTGCTGAGGTTGACTTCGTAAGCACTTCCCGCCCTAGGGAGTTGGACTACAATCCGTTCCTCTCTCCTGACCCAAGTTTTTAGCTAATATTCTACAGCCTACATATCTTACAACGTTAGCAAATGAACTTGCCAACGAACAAGCCCAACCCCATATACGCACGGCGGCCGGAATTGCCCTCAAAAATGCCTTCTCCGCTCGTGAATACGCCCGCCTACGGGAAATGCAGCGGAGGTGGGTTCAACACGTTGATACTAGCGTTAAGAGATCTGTTAAGGAGTTGGCTTTGAAGACACTTGCCTCGAAAGATGCGAGGGCAGGGCAATCTGCGGCGCAATTTGTCTCTTCGATAGCAGCAATCGAAATACCAAGAAACGAATGGCCAGAACTGATGCCTGCCTTGGTAGCAAATGTTGGCGAAGGTGCAGATCACCTTAAGCAAGCCTCTCTCGCCACCATTGGTTACATCTGCGATACTGAAGACACAGAGCTACGGGATAGCCTCGTACAGCACTCGAATGCTATCCTCACAGCTGTAGTGCAAGGCGCACGAAAAGAAGAGTCTAACCTAGATGTGCGTCAGGCTGCTATAGTGGCCTTGGGAGACTCTTTGGAATTCGTGCGAACCAACTTCGAGAACGAAGGTGAACGAAACTACATCATGCAGGTTATCTGTGAAGCGACTCAGTCGGGGGATGCCCGTATTGAGGCTGGTTCATATGGGTGTCTTAATCGGATTATGGGACTTTACTATGACAAGATGCGGTTCTACATGGAGAAGGCACTTTTTGGACTTACTGTCATGGGTATGAAAAGCCAAGAGGAGGATGTTGCCAAGCTTGCTATTGAATTCTGGTGTACGGTCTGCGAAGAGGAAATCGCAATTGAGGATGATAATGCTATGGTATGCATTGACATCTATTCTTCTTAGTCGAACTTGTGCGCTAATGGTATTAAAGGCACATGCGGAAGGTTCCGAGGAAATGCGGCCATATTTCAACTTTGCTCGGGTTGCTGCTCGCGAAGTTGTCCCCGTACTTCTCGAGCTCTTAGCGCAGCAAGACGAAGACGCTAGCGATGAGGACTACAACATTTCTAGAGCTGCATATCAATGCTTGCAACTTTATGCTCAGACTGTTGGTGGGGACCTTATTCAGATAGTGCTCGGCTTTGTGGAACAGAACCTACGGCACGCGGATTGGCATTGGCGTGATGCGGCTGTTTCTGCCTTCGGTGCGATCATGGAGGGTCCAGACGAGAAAATGCTTGATCCCTTGATCAAGCAAGCTTTGCCTGTGCTAATTGGCATGATGGACGATAGTGCTGTTCAGGTCAAGGATTCCGCTGCCTACGCATTGGGCCGTATCTGTGAAAATGTTTCAGAAGCCATCGACTCTCAAGTGCACCTACCACCACTTATTGGAGCACTTTTCGCTGGCTTGTCCAATAGTCCAAAGATGGCAAGCTCCTGCTGCTGGGCACTGATGAATCTTGCCGATAGATTTGCTGGCGAGCCAGGATGCCAAGAGAATCCGCTATCAACCCACTTCCAGGACAGCGTGACGCATCTTCTAGGTGTGACAGAGAGGTATGATCATAGATCGTCCGTAGATAACTATACTACCGCGAAAGCTGACAAGGTCTGTAGCTCTGAAGCCGACAACCAGCTTCGCATGGCTGCTTATGAGGTTCTCAATGCATTCGTCACAAATTCTGCGAACGACAGCCTACACATTGTAGCCAAGCTATCAGATATCATTCTTCATCGCCTAGAGAATATCATTCCTATGCAGCAGCAGATCGTCAGCGTTGAGGATCGGATCACTCTTGAAGAGATACAGACGAGTTTGACGAGTGTACTTCTTGTAAGTCGCCCTACGCTTTTAATGGATGTTGGCTTCGACTCACGCATCTAGGCCATTGTACAGCGTCTGGAAGGAGAAATTAAACCCCAAGCGGATCGTATCATGCATGTGCTTTTACAGCTCTTGAGTACTGTGGGGACAAAATCAAGCGTTCCCGACACCGTATTTGCTGCCGTGGGTGCTCTTGCAAATGCCCTGGAAGCGGACTTCGCCAAATACATGGACCCATTCGTACCGTTCTTGTATAGAGCACTTGGAAACCAGGAGGAGCTTGGACTGTGCGCAATGGCCATCGGTTTGGTTAGCGACGTTGTGAGGGCACTGGGAGAGCTGTCCCAACCATATTGTGATACCTTCATGAACTATTTGCTCAATAACCTCAGAGTGAGTGTATGAATAAAGCTGCCACACGCTGGAAGAGTGCTAACGGGTGCAGAGTACAACTATGAGCAATCAATTCAAGCCAGCGATTCTCCAATGCTTTGGAGACATCGCCCAAGCAATAGGCCCACACTTTGAAAAATACTTGGCAACTGTAGCGGAAGTCCTACAACAAGCAGCCACCATCACGCTAGGCGAACACGGGGCATTCGAAATGCTAGACTACATTATCTCCCTCAGGGAAGGGATAATGGATGCTTGGTCGGGTACAATACTTGCGCTGAAGCATGGAAAAGGTATGTGATACACTGCCCTAATCGGACGCTACTGACAGGTCGAAGCTCAATTATTGACCCCCTACGTTGAATCGATCTTCAAGCTTTTGAACATCGTGGCTTCGGATCCTAATCGGAGCGAAGCTCTTTTGAGATCTGCTATGGGTGTTATCGGGTAAGCATATGGAGGACCATGTTTTCAATGGGATTCTTCTGACCGTGGCACAGTGATTTGGCAGACACGTTTCCGCATGGCGAGTATACAAATTACTTCCATCAAGAATGGATCACGCGCTTGATCAAGGACGTCCGCGCGAATCGTGAATTCCAGACGCGAACCATCGAGGTTGCACGATGGGCACGTGAACAAGTAAAGCGACAGCCTGCCAATTTCCAAGGGGCACAGATGTCCTGAACAAATTGCTTCCAAGCTATGCAGCTACATCAACATGGCCAATGGAAGCATCCGCCAGCACCACGAACGTTCAAGACCTGCTCAAATGCTACACGTCGTCCTTAACCAAGGTCGGGGACAGCCAGTGCAGCATGGCCATACCTACTGAGGTTCTGCAACAACAGTTGGCTTCCACACGAAATGGCTCAACGTATGGCGACTCCCCTTGCGAACCCAGCACATCGAATCCCCACCAGAGCACCAGAGCACCAGAATCCCAAACCCCACCACCACCACGCCCATATACCCCTTGTACGACCGTCATGCCATCTGTTCATACAGCACCACCAAGCACTTACCTCAGCACAACACCACCGAACCCAGATCATCCTTCCGACACATCATTAGCATTTATGCGGGCGTTTTCGATTGTTTTGCTCGCTAATGTTCCATGTTCCGAAGTCATGTATGCCTAAGTCAATGTATCCCACCCTTGGTCTGGCGGTTATTTCTACACCTTTACACTAGAGCTTCATTACGTGGTTCAGACCTCATTGGCGGGCCCTACCTGGGCCCAGTCTTGCGACCCAGGTTCGCGTTTAGCGGAATAGATAGAGGTTGCTGGTTGAAACTCACAGAAATCGAGTAGAATACTTGCTGCTCCCTGGTGGTTCACCTTTCAAGGTGATTGCTTTAACGCATGCTGAGAAGGCTGACAACAGAGTAGACTGAACCTATTTAAAAGTAGAATACGCACACCAACAAGTCTTTTAATAGCTACGCCCCATTTTCCCAAATGAAACCTTACATTTTTAATACTCATTATGGCATCGTCTGGATCACGAAATCATTCTCTGGTACCGGCTTGATTGAGAGGTTGAATCGTCGAAGCCAGCGATAAGATTGGTTGGTGCACATATTAATTGTGACAACCTACTCCTACGATCTTTGCAGAATCAACATGGATCATACCAGTGTTGGATATGTAGTAGCTCGTAGTTCTATGCTTCGCTTTGATATTTCTCGAGAATCAACGTCTTTGGAGAGGATGACGTGCGCTATGAAATGCTCGCCGATGCCGGCTAAAACCTTCAGATCACCATCTCTGGAGTGGGCACTAATAAAGTACCCAGGTATGTCCTGATAGACTTAATTGAGCAATCCAGCCGACTAACGATATAAATAGCGAAACAGCATGCTCAAGCAGCCGTACGCCACCTTAACGCATCCGAGGGTTTGATATATCTCCCAGGTACTCAACCTGACTACCGCCAATCTTGAAGACTCTTTTTGTCGAGTACCAGATTCAACGTCTTCTCTTTTCAGGCCAGAGTATCAATCATCGAGGACTCGGACCAAACAAATTTATTTCGCCAGCGGCGCTATTTCTACTATCCTGGTGGCGTCAACGAGGCCGATTGCTACCTAACGTACGATATCAAGCGCGATCAACTTACTTTGTATATTCCCTATATTAGCTCACGAGCGGCCCTTTGGTCTGGCCCAGGATTGACCATCGCAGAGGTCGAAGACAGGTTAGTCGATTCACCGTTGGCAAGCCTTGACTCATGATGGGGATTAGATTTGATGTCGATACTGTACGCCTGACATGGTCTTTGAATAAAGAGATCCAAAACTGGCTCATCTGAAATCGTCAAAGCAGGATTTATGCTCTGCATAAACATCAAGTGCCCCATATAACTTCTCAGAATTATGAAGGCCCAAATGTCGATATCGAATCCTTACAAAATGCGCTTGACGCCTGTCGCGTTGTTGAATCCCAGCATGAAATCTCACTCGTTCGTCATGCTGTCCAGCTTTCTTCGTTTGCCCACCGTAGTATCCTCTATAATATCGTCTCTCTTCAATCTGAACCTGAGGTAGATGCGCATTTCATTGATATTTGCATTTCTCATGGTGCTAGACGCCAGGCCTACAGCCCGAAATGCAGCGATCTTGCACTATACAAAGAATGACGAAACGCTGAAAGGGAAGGGGCTAGTTTGCATGGACGCAGGGTGCGAGTGGGGATGTTATTCGAGTGATGTCACAAGAACTCTTCCCATCAGCGAGCATCGATGGGCTAGCAAAGAGACAGCCGAAATATACGCTGTAGTGGCAGAAATGGAGGAGCGCTGCATTGAGAAGCTGAAGCCTGGCATTTTATACCTGGATCTATTTATCATCGGATCGCTATCGAAGGACTGCTGCGTTTAGGCATCTTCAAGGCAGAGACTGACGCTAACGTTGTAATGAAGAAGGGTTATAGCAGGGCATTCTTCCCACATGGTTTTGGCCACCACGTCGGTCTGGAGGTCCATGATTTAAGTCGACCACCAACTTCGGGCTTACGTCAAGAAGAACGCAAATAGCAAGTAAGGCATGCTCACAGAGAGAAACTCACGAACATTTCCCCAAGTGATTTCCCTGTGCGTTTTCACGAGTCCGTGGCGAAGGGTTCTGTGGACTAGAGTTGTTGAGGATAGAGCTCCTGGAGGAGAACATGGTCCTCACCGTCGAGCTTGGAATATGTAAGTCAACGGCTTAACCCGGAATCCCTTGTAGACTAAGCTAATGTTCCCAGACTTTTCCGCGCCCACATCAGACAACCTTTTCCTCCCCAACCCCACATTCGCATCAGTCATTGACAAGGATGTGCTGCACAGGTACATGCACATTGAAGGTGCAAGAATTGAGGATGACGTCCTGATCACGGCCGAGGGTTTCGAGAACCTGAGAACGGCACCGAAAGGAGCCGAGATGCTGAACATTATCCGCGAAGGTGTGAAGTGTCAGCATAGCATGGATTATTCGTTTCGAGCTTCCTAGCCCTCCCGCGCCATTCGTTAAGTTCAGGGACATCCGTAGCTTACATAGGAGCATTGGTTCGCGTATCAAACCAAGGCGGAGAAGATACATTGCAGGAGAGATGCAAGATCTTGGTAATTATCAGTACAATGGAAAAGCCATTAGGCACACTATAGTGGTAAGAAATAGGATTGTCGGACCGGTCTACCGAGATAACATTCAGCATCACTTACCTTGATTGCGAGTAATGGGAGTATTTATGACGATCTGGATCATTTGCTTCTGCAAAACGTGGAGCTTATTAAGGTAAGCTTGTCATGCTATCTGCCTCTCCCAGAAAAGAAATTCCTTCCATAGCTCCTGTCAATAGGTGGCACTACGGGTGCAGAAATTCGATAAACCATAATCAAAAGATGTCCAAATGGAATAATAGAAGCATCGCCTCTAATTCAGTTGCAAATCACGTATAATGAGAAGCGAAGCACTGAAAAAACGAACCTTTGGAATCTGTCAATTTTTGATTTCCCAACCTCAGAGTGCCACTTAGTCTAATGATTGGCCTGGTGTGCACAGTGCCAGGCTATCGGTGGTTGTTTGCTGACTTTTGATATTCTCCTGTTACTGAAGTTGAGAGCGGATGCGGTCTGCGAACGCAGATCCAACAACCGTTTTCCTGACCAACTTGCCCAGAGGATCTGTGCTTTCCCCAATTCTTGCTTAATCGAACTACGTTAGATTTTTCATCGGTTACAAATTGCAGACAAAAGCAGAACAAGACTCTGATCTCCGTGAAGTACATTCAAGATCAGATTTAATTCCAAAAAGATATACAAGGCACGGAGTTATGCAGGCATCTTTGACTGTTCACCCTTTGTTGATTGCTGGCGGCTTCACAATGGACTATCGATTTACCGCTAATTTCCCACACTGCTATATGATATATCATTCAAGGCACCGCCGCCACCGGTACCAAATACGACTTCTGCTTCGCTGTTGGCGACTACCTCTGGACTCAAGACACTACAAACTGCATCATCCACTTCTTTTTCACCCAAGACACGGAATGCATCTCCGCTGCAGGGACGAATCCGTGCACGGTGGGGGAGAGTACGGGGATGGGCGGAAATCATTAAATCAGTTTCGCGGCGAGCTTTGCATGGCAAGCTGCGAGTCAGAGTTTGCTGGCCGCGACGGTGCAGTCAGGGTGTGATTGGAATGATCTAGTAGGTGCTTTAGGAGATGGTTGTATGAGGTTGAAGGTTTGTGGGTTTTGAGAATCTCTACCAATTGGCTAAATTATCTAATATCCGCAACCCCTAATGAGAATGTTTTGCTCTTGGGTGCATACCATTTACTGTCCCAGTTTTTGGAAGGGTAAAGGGGTAAAGATGAATCCCAGAGGTCGATATCCGCAACCCCTAATGAGAATGTTTTGCTCTTGGGTGCATACCATTTACTGTCCCAGTTTTTGGAAGGGTAAAGGGGTAAAGATGAATCCCAGAGGTCGGAATGGAAAGTTCAAATCCCTATGTCTATTTGCTTAGATCTTTGTATCGCACAAATTCTACCGTTGGACCCGAGTCCATGATTTGTGTTATCCAAAGGAGAACAATGAGTCAATTTATCGATTTGATATCTTTACGGAAACGAATTATTGTTCACTGGCTTTTCTGTATACCTGGGTGGATGGAAGACGATGGTCTTGCGAACCATGGAACACTTCTAAAAGCGGCCTGCGTTATTAGACATTTATTGCTATGCACAGAATCGTTTGATGTCAGAAGTACCCAAACACCACGCTATGCCACAGCCCTTTGCAACTTCAAATCTCTACCAACGGCCGCTGATTTCCCTGAGCTCCACCAGAACTTCCCTCTCCCGCACGCGCACTGGCATTACTGCTCCCTTCGCTCGCCATAACACTACTCTCCGCAGCAGCTGTAGCCCCACCACTACCACCCCCTTCCTCCTCATCCTCGTCATCAGTATACCCTGAATTCCCCCTCACCCCCGACCTTATCCTCTCCTCAATCCTCTCCTGACTCTCCCTCTCCTGCTCCTCAACCTCCTCCCTCAGCTCCCTCTCATGCCGTGCCAGAACCTCCGCAGCGCCACGGGCCGCCATATGGCGTTCCCCAACCCCAGGAACCAGGCTGGCAATGAAGAGCGCAATAGCGCGTTCAACGCGACGGAACATACCGCGGAGGTGCGTCTCATCCCCTCGAACCCTCTGCTCAAGTTCCAACAATCTTCTCTGCGCATTTTCGACTGTAGGTTCTTGGTCCGGGGGAATTCTGTACCCCACCTGATCATTCCTCAACACTCTTTCCATTTGCTCGTTGGTTCCGATGGGCAGTAGACTAGCCGCGTGGTGACGGATAGGTTCCCAGACGTGCTCTAACAGGGGGCGGAAAATGCCCGTTTGGGCAACGAACACCAGGAAAGCGCAGAGGCCAAGGAGGATGGTGCGGCGGTACGAGCCGCCGGCCGTGAAGAAGTAGACGAAGCCGAAAAGACGAATGAAGAGCCAAAGGTGGCCGCCTAGGGGAAGAAGGATACGTAGGAGATCGCGGGCTTGATTCGCTTGTTCTTGGTTTTGTTGTTCTTGTTGTATTTGTTGGGCTTGTTGGGGGTTGGCGTTGTTGGCAGGCGGTTGCTGAGCGTTGGGGTCGGCGAGTTGGGCTGCAGGAGGTTGTGGATGCACCGTGGGTAGTGGCGGGGGAGGGATCACGGTTGGAAAAAGGCCGTGAATCGTTGCTGGATGGGGCCACGGAGTACTGTACAAGCCCGATGGTGAAACTAGGAGAGCCTGAGGTCCACTTGGGGACGAGAGAACGTAGACTGCAGACGAGGAAGCGGGTTGCGGTAGCTGCTGAGGTGGTGGCTGTGGCTGTTCAGCGACGACTCTCATCAGCAGACTTGTCAGACTGGCACGTAATTGATCGGCTTGTATGGATAAGTTATTGAGTCGAGTACGAAGGGTTGCTTCAGCACCCGCCGGCAGAGTTCCCGGTTGGTTTGCCATGGAGTCCAAACGTGCCTGAGTCTGCTGGAAAATGGATTCAGCGGGCGCAGTCCCGCTTGCCAAAGTTGACTCTAGCGCAGCGAGATGCTGTTGAAAAAGTGGCAGTGTGTCGGGTAATGGGGCCCCATTCGCTTGTGGCTGGTTCGTGTGAGAGACTCCGGATGGCCCCGCCGTATGAGAAGTTTGTGGTCTTCCATTGCCGGGCGCTGGAGATGCACGAACATTTGAATCCAGCAAGCCAGGGATTGGGCGCTCGACAGTACCTGCTTGGTTGTTGTTATTATTGGAAATTATAGAAGTACTTTCGACGACCACCCGCCATTCACCGTTTGGACCCTGGTCCTCACGGACCGTTCTAGTGGTAGTTCCTGGTGCAGGAGCTGGGATTGGGGTGTTGGCCACTGCTCCAGGTGCTCCAAGATGTATGTGAGGTGCTGGGCTTCCCAGCACTTGGTTCATAGCTGCACCACCTAGACCCTGAAGCCCGGCTGCAGCTCTTGCTTGTTGCTGCTGGGCTATGATTTGTGGGAAGCCAGATTGCTGCCATTGGCGTGCTTGTACTGGGATTTGAGGCACTCCACCTGGGAGAGTTTGACCAGCTATGGCACCCTGGGCGGCTTGTATTTGGTGCTGGAATAACGCTTGGACTTGGTGATTGATTACTTGTTGAAGGTGCGGTGGGAGTTGGCCAGGTGGAAGATGGATGCGACCCATTTGCGGCTGTATAGGATTTGCTTGCGGGGCGCTTCCCACACGAGCGGTGGGTTGGGTGGTCTCTGCACCTGCCTGTGCTCCCTGTGGCTGCGCTGGAGACCCTGTCCTTGAAGGCATACTATGCTGTGGATTGTTGAGATGGTTGTGGGCTGGATTTACTGACGTAACAGAAGAGTTGGTATGTGCCCCTGCAGTAGGGGGCAGAACGAGATGTAAGGAAAGAGATTCAGAATTGTCTATCTGTGTTTGTAGGTTAGCTTGGAGCGTGGAGGTTCGGAGAATCAATCGGACAGTATCCTGTGAAAACACTTCTCTTAACGTAAGGTTTTCCTGGACCAACGCTTTGCCTCTATATATCAATCGCTGGCGTTCAGGTCTGGGCCTGCTTGCAACTTTATCACAGATCTCATACTTGAGCTCGCCAATGGTCATAGCTATGGGAAGCACAGGGAAAGTGATCTTATTAGGAACCTCCACCGAAGGCGACAGAACATGGAGTACGATCGTCTGGCGATGAGAGCTGGGTTCCTTCGGCGGAGCTTGGTTTGTTGAGCTTGACCCCTCCATACTAACGTGAAGCAAGCTGTGAAAGGAATGTCCAGGCGTTTGTGAGACCAGCGAAAGATTGTTCGAAGATTTTGCAGCTGCGAAACCGATATCACATACTGCTCTACTTGTAAGTGATCTGGCAAGTACTTTCTAGAGTCGTGGGAACGGCAAGTACCGCACCTCCACCACTTGATTAACCGCCCCCCTACCTTAGTCCTACGTCACAGCTTGGGTGGTGTCTCCAAATGTCTGAAAAGATTTATGCGGCAGCTTTTCTCTTTCATCTCTAAACTGCAACTATCATCTTGGTAATATGGGACCTTTGCGATTTAGAAACACCTCGCTGTCCCGTACGGTCATCACGCCTAAGCTGTGTTCGCGACCTCTGGACTATACATGCGTTTTCTGCCGGCAAACACGGTCCTCGCCCCGTCGCTTCGCAACATCTGCCAGGAGGTTCAATGGAGAAACAAAGCCGAGTGATAGGGGACCCTTCCGTACAAGGCTTCGTGCTGCCCTCCGCGATACTAAAGTTCAATGGCGCCCTATCCCTATTGGATTAGGCATCGCTTTTCTTGGGGCTGCGCAACTCTACAGGGTACGGCAGCGCGAAAAGAGACGGCAGGAAGAGGAAGAAGAACACAAGAGCAATGAAGGTGATAAAGAGACTACAGGGAGGCTGACAAGGCGAAAAAGTGTACGGCCTAGCGGACCTTGGTAAGACGAGCACTCGATCTAGTGGATTACCAGTGACCCAATATGTCTAATAAATGTATACAGGCAGGTCCAAGTCATGTCGACTCTCCCTCTAAAGGCAGTATCAAGAGTATGGGGTAAATTCAACGAGCTCGAGATTCCCTACTACCTACGTGTACCGGGGTTCAAGTTATATTCTTGGATATTTGGGGTAAAGTGAGACATGAAGAGAACATTGTGGTTCAAACACTGACTATACTTTGCCAGTCTGTCTGAAGTCTCTGAACCTGATCTTTATGTGTATCCTAACCTTGCTTCATTTTTCTATCGTACCCTCAAGCCCGGAGTCCGTCCACTTGACGACAATCCCTCCGCATTGCTATCACCAGCTGATGGCCGTGTTTTGCAATTCGGGATGATTGAGAACGGAGAAGTGGAACAAGTTAAAGGTATGACGTATTCTCTGGAAGCTTTGCTTGGCACCGAGCCGCCAGACTCAGCACATAAGCCTACAATGCAAGGTAAAGGTCCGAGACGCGAACCTTCCTCGGCTAAGATTGGGAACGAAGATATCATCAAATCTGATGAAGAATTTGCCAATGTGAATGGCATATCTTATACCCTACCAAATCTTTTGTCCAGACCGCAAAGTCAAGAAGAATCTCCGGCTATGGATGCTTCTACAACGCCGAAGTATTCTTCAGAGGCTGAGGTCCGTGCTGACCTTGCCTTGGGTGACGGCACCAAATCACCCTGGTTCTCGCCTGTACCTAAGAAGGTACCAATGGCTCTGTACTATCTAGTGGTGTACCTAGCGCCAGGCGATTATCACCGTTTCCACTCCCCAACATCGTGGGTTGTGGAAAAGCGTCGCCACTTCGCCGGGGAATTATTTAGCGTATCTCCCTACTTGCAGCGCACGCTTCCCGGACTCTTCACTTTAAATGAGCGAGTGGTACTACTGGGTCGCTGGCGGTGGGGCTTTTTTAGCTTCACCCCTGTCGGAGCTACAAATGTCGGCTCAATAAAAATTAACTTCGATCGTGAGCTACGCACGAATAGCTTGACGACAGATACGGCGGCAGATCGGGCAGCTGAAGAAGCCGCTAAGCGTGGGGAACCATATTCTGGCTTTGCTGAAGCTACGTACGCACAAGCAAGTAAGCTCTTGGGGGGCCATGCATTACGGAAAGGGGAAGAGATGGGAGGCTTTCAGCTGGGAAGTTCCATAGTCCTGGTCTTTGAGGCGCCGAAAGGCCGCCGTAGAAACTCTGATGAAAGTTGGGAGGAGGGATCCAGAGAGGGTGGTTGGCAATGGGCGGTTGAGCAAGGTCAAAGGGTCAAGTACGGTCAAGCCATCGGATGGGTGGAAGAACCTTCATCGCTCTCGAATTAAGGCTCTGCGAATCATCTGGATGTAGTGTTCGAGTTCTTGGGCTGCGAACATTCGCTTTCGCTTTTACTTTGACCATCTGTACAGCGGACTGTACATCTGAAGATTATCCAATCCCCGCATTCCTCTTGCCCGTACGCAGTGGTCTTTGTCTTGCTTTGGCTTTTCTGGCTTCGACGTTTGTCTACCTAGCGGCATCAAGCATAATGCGGAGCTCTGACTTTATCAAGGTACTTCCGAAGGATCTCCTGCCATTGGAGTAAGGCGTTATTGGCCCACCTCCAACCACTCGTCTTTCAGGTTATTTGCGATTTTTTTCCGTTTGAGCCTGAATGACCCATGTGAAGCTTAATTCTCTGATCTTTACGATCGACAGCGTGCCGGACAGCAGAAGCTCTGTTCCCTACCAACTATCAGGCCTGCAGGCTGCACACTACTTTCCTACATCGGTTGAATCCATCCCCACATTCTCGAGCTTCATTCGATTCATCCGTTATCCGTCATTGACAGTGAAGTTACCTTAGTATGTACCACGTTACCGCCATTCACCTGGATTGTCCTTCTCGTACCTTCCGCTTTGCAACATCATAGCCCGAGACACGGCCGAGTTCAGTAATGACAGCAGTCAATGTTGTAGTACGCATATCCCTTTCTTAAGAAAGGAGCTTAGCTCAATTTGTCTTCGTACGCCATGCTATCTAATGCTTTATCATGATGCTGACTATCTCTCAAGTGGTCGTTCCGGGCATCAGCACACTGTTCTATGGCGCTGAAGCCAAATGAATCAATGCAATAAATACTAATGCTACTAATGTCGATTTGTATGTTCCCGCAAAAGCAAGTGGGCGCAATGAGACCGCGCCTCTTCTTTACGAATGGATGACTGAAGACATCAATGTAAGAAGGCAAACAAAGCCAATAAGATGCCGGATGTGCTAGTTGACTAATTGGTATACCCAACATTTTATTGAAGGTAGACTGTATGCCGAGATGATTATGAACCGAGCCTTAAGGTAGAGAATTGGGCAAATCGATATGCCGTCCACTTACAGTGTTCTAGGTTCTACTTTTACTCTCGGTTGGGCCCGTTTTCACTGGTTATCGGTCTATTGGGCACGCGGTTTTGAGCCTCGATGTTCTTTAGCCTTCATCTTCCGCGTTGCCTGTGGTCATGCAGGTTGACATCCCACAAAATACTACGGGAGAGGTTGGCTTCTTGAACAAGGGTGATTCCGGGAACCCCAAGATAAGTCTACAAAGCTGATGTTCTCTAGGGTGGTGGAAATGAACATCAGCCCAAACATATTATGCTTCCTTCCACGTGCTTGCTAATAGCCTAAGCGATGCACAGAACCTTACAGGCATCAACGTCTCCCTCCGCTCAAATCTCACCGAAGCGTCTAGATTTCCACGAGGCTTCCCGTTCAGAAGCTTTCAGTTTTTGACTGTCTCTAAATGTTAGTGTGACGGCACCAAATTCGAATAACACATTTGCTATCACGTTCGATGCATCGGAAGTCGCGGGGAGCACTTTTACTCCAATCTCATCAGTCTGTTCCCCGAAGCTTATAAGAACAGGCCCAGTGGCCTACGCGAGGATCTGAGCCAGAATATCAATGAGCTTAACCCGAAGTTCCTTCGGTTTCCCCGGGGAAACAACATTGAGGATTGCTCTGTTCAAGGCCGATGAAAATGGAATGAGCCGATTGGGTATGGCTGACTCCAGCGTCTGCTTAAGAAGACTCTCCTTGACTAGACCACTGAAAGATCGGAAAGGGCGAGTTGGAAATTGGGCTGCTAGTTGCACGCTGTGCTTTCGAATTTCTTGAATGGACCGAAGATATGGAGCTCAAGCCGGTCCTAGCCATCTACGCTGGTCACCCACTGTATATCAAAGGGACTGATGTCGTTTCGTATCTGAAAGATCGAATGGGAGAAGTCGTTCAAGATGCTCTAAGCGAGCTGAAATACTGCATGGTGATATCGATACGTTATATGGAGCCCTACTCGCTCGCATGTGGCATCTTAAGCCTTTCATGATCAAGTAAGCCTTGCTAAAGGAGGAAACATGCCATGCTGAGGCTGATGTTTACCAAAAGCTACCTCAATGAAGACTGGTTCTCATTGACGTATGATTACAGGGTGAGTCCGTCCGTACCTATCGGTGGATGGCACCTTATCTGTATAGTTTCCTATTTTGTACGACGCCCTTAAAAAGCCGCTACCCTCACGTTCGCATGATCTCGATCGCAAGAATTACGACATATCCATTCCAGCCGGGATTACTTGGGACACGCATTACTACGAGCAGCCATCGTTTCCCTTGAGCAATTTGACTTCTTTGATGATTGGTAATAACGAACCGACAACGAAAACGTTTCTGGTTCCATCAGAGAATACTCAGTATACTCGGCTGATAAGCCAGAGGGTTTGCCATTTGCACCGAGCGCCAAGGACACGCACATTGACTACCCACGACTGCTGTCAGCTATAGCTGAATCAATATACCTTATTGGAGCGGAAAGAGACCCCGAATGTAATGCGGATGAGTTCTTATGCGCCGAGCTTCCAGAATTTCAACTGGGTGTTTCCCCAAAACAGTTTGAAAAAAATCGTCGCTGATTAAGTTCTGGCCTAGTATGATTGGACTCTAAGCTTACTCGCCTTTACCGCACTCCGCAGGCCCAAACAAAACCGTCTTGAGCGTGAGCTGTTATGCTCAGTCCTTTCTAGCACACTTCCGTGGAATACCTACGTTATCAGTAACCAACAGCGCTGAAACATTCAATCCCTTATGGTGAATTGACGAGCCGTCCAACGCAATTTACTTGAAGGTATAATCCTGCCACTAGTCTTTTGCAGGCTTGGAACATAGCTGATAAGACGCTATGAAGGTAATCAATTCTTGGGATACCAAAGCCCTTTTAAAAGTCGACTTAAAGGTTGCCTACGATAGTGTCAATGGGACCATTATCGTGAGCCTCCAATGACCCTGTACCCAGGCACGGGATAGCTAATATGTCGCAGATTTCTCCTGATGTAAACGGCTTCAACTACCGTAACGATCAAACAGCAATAGTACCACGGCCATCGAATTTGACAATGGCGTCATCACAGAGTAGCAGGCTGTTCCTTGGCGAGTTTCCGGTTACTCTATCGCGGTGCTTCAGTTCGATCTGTGAGTATGGATGGCAAAAGCCCCTGCGGGCCCGTGCGTAATCCTCTATTATATATGTATTTGTATTTATGAGTAGAGATTTTCTCGTCTTTCCCCCAAACCTTCTCTCTGTCCTTCTTCTGCGGATCTCACTCATCATGCGAGCTCCAGATGAGTTAATTCCTAGAATAATCTATAAAAAGGTGATCTTGGCTGTTTGGCTATGTGACGGTTTGACGGTTTGGCCACCTCGCGAAGACACCCTAGAACCCATGGATAAGAGGTTTGACAGTTTTGACAGCCGGACCAAAAGGCACAACATCGCGTCTGTAGACAGATAACATAAAACACCACAGCTTTCCAGATAAACACTATGTAGTAGCAATCGACTAGAACGATTAGAACATAGAAAAAAATGAAAGACTCGTAGAAAGAGGCACGTGGCCATGCAATGAAGTAAATGATATTGAACAATCGATGCGCAACACTCATCTTTCCCAGCTCTCCGTGCATTGCTTCTGACCTACAACTCTCCCAATACAGAATACACACATCATCCACCCTATCCCTCCAACCCTCCACACCCAAGATTTCAATCTAAATCTCGACCCTCTACCCTCCACACACAACAATATCCTACATCCTAACCCATAAGACTCTTCACTGAACCTTCTGTCGTACTTCTCACCCCCTACCACCGTCTTTTGAACATAGTTCCTTCTATTTCCCTCTCGCCAGCTTCACTACCCTTTACACGGCCTCTTCTCGGCCGGCAACGAGATTTACCTGTACGAGGTGCTGGCTACGAACCTTCTGCAAGCAATGGTTGTCAGAAGAGCTGAAAAATCTCATCGACAGAGCAGTAACAGCGCTTTACCCACGCGTTGAGCTCATACACAGTCGAAAAGTCCATGTGGCCAAACAGCGAACGAAAGCCCACGTCGAAGTGGCCAGCTTTCGCATACATAGACCAAAAGCTCATCTAGCCCTGCCAGCTAGGTGGCCATACAGCGAGTTCGAAAGCCCACGTCGAAGTGGCCAGCTTTCACAATTTCGATTTGTCTATGTGACCACTTGGTTATATAGACAGTTCACGCGCTCGTATGCGCATTTTATCGGTGTGACTGCACAACGGGAAGATATAAAGCATCGATTTTGGCCAAATTACATGTAATTTAGCATACACACAGCGCCTAGATACTGTAGTGCCATAGCCATAGGCTGCATGCACTTAATGAAGAAAAAAGAAAAAAAGAAACGACCTCTTCTCCGTCACCCTTGCTTTTCTTGCTTTACCATCTCACTAAATTATTTTACCTCACCTTCACCTTCGCCCTCTTCTCTCCCACGGTACACACAAAACGCGCCTGAAGATCAGATTGCTCTCATCTCCAGTGGCTTCCAGAGGTCACAGCAAACACACAAAGTGTCATCACAGCTTTAACTTCAGGTCACTTGAGTCGGGAGAAACCATCATTTCGGCATCTACGCAAACGTTATTGCAGCCAATCGAGAGGCAACTGACTGTTGCGGAAAGGAGTTGACTCCTCTGAAGTAAATGTTATTTGCAGTCGGTCCTTGTTATTTCACCCATTCTCTGAAGTCACACAAGCCCCACCACCAGCGCTTGCCCCGCCGTCTTAGTTCTAGTCCCTCCAAATCTTTTCACCTCAACAACATCTTACAACTCCCATTACTTGCTTCTGGCACATCTTATTATCGTCTCTACTGCAGCTTAATCTCAAATCTGCTTATTTCTCATTGCAGTCCTTGCGTTGCTCGAAGTCTATCTTTCTGCAAGCACGTGTCGCTAACAATTGACTGAATCCGAAGTCCTACTTGAATCGAGGATACAGCACCTCGAAGCCTTTTTCTCCTAGCTTCCGCTCGTCATTTTACTGAGCACGGAAGCTTCTCTCAAGTATTCCCTCGGTCAACTTTCTAACTTATCGTACCCTTGGAATTGACCAAACCGCTTCAAGACTTTTGCCACCATGGCCGAACGTGGTGGAGGTCGAGGCCGCGGTGGTGGATTTGACCGGGGCGGACGTGGTGGAAGAGGTGGTGGATTTGACCGTGGTGGACGTGGTGGACGTGGTGGACCTCCCTCTGGTGCCGTTCTGTACAAGTCAGTCGTATGCCGTCAGCTACATCCTCTCCTATCGGCTGACTCATTGCCGTTATAATGCCCTAGCCCTGGTGAAGCACCCCAACAGCCGTCACCTCAGGTTCAGAAGCGGGAGAATGACGTTATAGCGGCCAAAAAGGGCTTGTCGATGAAATCTCTATCGATTTCTAACTCCAACTTGCCCGAGAGACCGGGCTACGGCACTCTCGGCCGTCAAATTATCCTCCGAACCAACTACTTCCATCTACTACCGAGGGCCGACAAGAAGATTTTCAAATACAGCGTCGAAATTCTGCCAGAAGTAACAGCTGCCCGCAAAAAGCGTCGCATTTTTGAGCTTTTACTTCAAAACTCACCCCCAATCGCCGCAATTGGCCATGGAGTAGCGACTGATTATAGCAGTACAATGCTAACTTCTAAAGAGCTGGACCTGGGAGCCGATGGTCGTAGAGAGGTCCCTCTCATCTACTATGATAAGGAAGATGTTCTACCGGGCCAAGTGTTCGAACCGGACCAACGTACCAAACGATATAAAATCATGATACAGAACACCGGATATGTCGCTATCCCGGAACTCTTGGAATATTTGGACTCGAATCCAGCCCAATTGAGCTCGAACAGTGATGCAAAGCTCGAAACAATACAAGCTTTGAATATTATCATGGCACGCACTCCAAACACCACCGACAATGTTGTCACTAGTAGTGGTAACAAGTTCTATCCCTATCCTAGTTCGTTTCCTGATCGAAGAGACCGGGATGGGAGAATGCAACTGGAGAACACCCTCGGTAGTGGACTTGTCGCCCTAAAGGGTTACTACAGCAGCGTCCGCACATCAACTTTACGGGTCCTGCTTAACGTCAACGTTTGTACTTCGGCTTTCTATCCTGCAATTAACCTGTGGGATCTCTTTAGATTGCGTATGAGCAGTCCGGACTATGGAAAGTTAGAACCCTTCATCAAGAAACTTCGAGTATCGACGAATCACATCAAGAGGAATGGGGCTAGTGTAACACAAGTCAAAACTATCCGCGGATTCTCACGCCCACCAAGAGCACGAGGGTTCTATGGTACTGCAAAGCAGATTACGTTTCGATGTGAGGATCTTCCAGGTGTTGATCCGGACCAAGACATCACCGTGGAGCAGTACTATCTCAAAAAGTACAATATAAAACTTCAACAGCCTGGAGTTGCTCTGATCGATGTCGGAACCGCCGAAAAGGCTACTTATCTTCCAGTCGAACTCTGTCGTGTACTTCCCGAGCAAATGTACAGGAGAAAGCTAACTGATGACGAAACTGCGGAAATGATAAAGTATGCGGCAAGACCGCCGCAAGAGAATGCGGTCTCGATCATGAATAGAGGGCTAGGTGTCGTCGGAATCTTTGGAAACAAAAATAATCTTGTCCACGATGCGTTCGGTCTAAAAGTCGAACCAAGGATGATTACAGTCAACGCAAGGATTTTAGCTTCACCCAAAATATTGTACAAGCCTGGACAGGATGCGACACCTCGAGATGGTAGCTGGAATATGATCAGAATTCAGTTCACAGTGCCGGTGGCTATCAAGGATTGGTCCTACATCAAGTTCAGCCTCGGAAGCAGGAGGCCGGATAACCAGTTCAAGTCAGATCTCGAAGTCTTTCAGAAGACTCTGAAGGACTGCGGCTTGGGAAACGAACCCCATCGTAGACTCCCAAGACATGAAGCTGATCTGACTATGGACGAAAAACGGAACGATGAAATCATCAAGGGTCTGCTCAAGGAAGTCGCCGAAAAGACACCGACTAAAATTCTTTTGATAATTCTGCCGAATACCAATGCTGTTACCTACGCTCGTGTAAAGTACTGGGCCGATGTGGTCTTTGGTAAGTCATTTCGAACGGTCACTTCTTGAGCTCCGATGATGGTCTAATTATGCTTTCATAGGTATACACACAGTTTGTGTTGTTGGGAGCGACAAAAAGTTCTACAACAATCAGGGAACCAAGCAAATCCAATACTGCACAAACGTCGCACTCAAGTTCAACCTCAAGAGAGGTGGTGTGAACCAATCTCTACCTAACGATAAAATGGGTATGCTCCAAGACGGCAAGACTATGGTCGTTGGTATCGATGTGACGCACCCCTCCCCGGGAAGTATTGACGAGGCGCCCAGTATTGCCGGCGTTGTTGCTAGTATTGACAAGCGATATGCTCAATGGCCGGCCAGCATCCGACCTCAAAAGAGTAGGCAAGAAATGGTCGACGGTCTGGATCAAATGATCATTGAGCGTTTGGAACTGTGGAGAAAGCATAACGGAGGTAAACTGCCGGAGAAGATACTTGTGTATAGGGATGGCGTTTCCGAAGGACAGTATGAGACCGTGCTAAGAGATGAATTACCCGGTTTCCAAAAAGCCTGCGAGAAACTGTACGGGAAAATGCCACAGCCCAAGATATCGATCATTATCGTTGGGAAGAGACATCATACACGGTTCTATGCCACCTCGACAGAGGACTGTGATAGCAAAGGTAATACGAAAAATGGTACTGTGGTGGATCGGGGCGTTACCATGGAACGCGGATGGGACTTCTTCCTCCAAGCCCATACTTGCATTCAAGGCACTGCCAGACCAGCCCACTATGTTGTTATCCGTGACGAGATTGGCTTAGGAGCAGATGGATTAGAGCAGATGGTCAGTTATTCATGCTATGTGCGTGCGTATTTTGAGCTCGCTGACATTCACAGACTCACAACCTGTGCTACTTATTTGGTCGCGCTACTAAAGCCGTTTCGATTTGCCCCCCCGCCTATTATGCCGATCTCTTATGCGAGCGAGGGCGCTGCTACCTTCAGAAGGATCTTGCTGCGGACACTGGCAGCATTAATTCCGGTCGAAAATTCAACTGGGCTACTTCGGACTGGACGATTCAGGGTGGAGTGCATCCTAGGCTGCAAGATACCATGTTCTACATCTAGACATGGTTTGGCGCATGATGTAGCGGATAATGTGACTCGAGCTACCGAATGACCCGGTCCAGTCGACGCTGAGATGGCATTTGGCGAACACAAGCAGTGACGACTTTGCTTTCTTCTTTTCGGTTTTTTCTACAATGGTTTCAAGCCGGCTTATGACCGTTTTGGTTGGCCATTGAGCGTCTCTTCCGCCTACTTGCCTGTCGCTTTCTGTGGCTACAGCGATGGCACGCCTAGCAGAGGAGAATGGCTTGTTGCTTTATTTAACGCTCTCTTTCGGTTTTGACGGACAAGAATACATGCAGAGGTTACGACACTCGAGGTGAAAAACGGAGGAAACAGATTGACACCGAGGCGGTCATGACTTTACGAATTTTCCTATTTCTCCTCGTTCTTTTGCAGCATGGTCGGATGAATAGCAGAGCTAGGGAGAAAGGCCAGTCTCTAATGAGTTTCTTTGTCATTCTTTACTCGATAGGCTTAGATGCAGGGCTGGAGATGGTAGGCCTGTTTATTAGGAGTTTATTATGATGACACACTGCATATGGTTCATACTTATTGGCTTTCTACTAATAGCAGAGGGGAGGAGTCAGAGCTGTGATTCTTCGTACTCTTAAGTAGATACGGGGCTGTCAGTCAGTGATGCTCTTACAAGAACGACAACGTGCTGAACGGGTATTGTTTATGAGGTGCTAGACCTTACCATCTCCTTATATGCCAGGTCTGCCAGGCACCTTCTCTACACGCTCCACATCATTCTCTGTGTACTGATCTAATTGACTTTGCCTCAACCTGCCCCCAAAAAATCTTCTTTGCTTGTAACCCATATCACCGCCACCATTGCCATCCCTTCCCTTACAAACGCTTACTTCCTAAGCCTTTCTCCCCCCTCCTCATCGTCAACCCACCTGCTTGTTCCCAGCTAGTCGCTCATGTGAGAAGAAATATCCTATTCATCATACGCTATTCGATCTTTCTCATCTCACACTTCCGTCTCTCACCGGTTTTTTTTTTATCTCCTAAGGGTTTTTTTCTAAGTTGGTGAACGGGACATGTGTGTTTAATAGTACTTGTCAGCCTTGCTCTCCCCGTCGCGTTCTCCTTTCCCCGTTTTGTTTCCCTCAAGGTTTCAGACTCTGGATCGCAAAACGTGATCTCTGCGGTGGACTGTCCAAGGTGGCGAAGCTGGGCTTTGGGAATGCGGTAGGGAGGGGTGGTGTGAGAGGGGGGTGGGGGATTAGGATGAGGGTGTTTTTGAAGCGGAGGGTGCGAAATGTGAGGGGAGTTTTTTTTTGGCTATATCTTTTGTGCGATATATATAGGTTTGGATGATGGTGATGGGTTTGTGGGGGTGGGAGGAGGGGGAGGGAGGGGGTGTGGGTGGTGGATGCGGATGCGAATGGAGATGTGAATGGGGGTATGAGAAAGCAGGATGCGGATGGGGACGGGTTCGTTAGTCCTATTTTTTGGGAAAGGAAGAGGTGGGTGAATGAGGAATATATAGCATATATATCGATAGGTATTGAATACGAAGACTCTTCTCTTCAAGGTCGCAAACCTATCTTAGCTCATTCCGCAATGTGCCTATATCTACATCCAAGAACCTCAAAACGACCGACATCCCCCCCTCTCTCACTCCCCACCACTGTCAGTATCCGTATCCGTCTCGCTACCTTCCTCCGCCTCCCCTTCCGTATCACTCTCATCATCGCTCTCTTCCACCTGCTCTATCCTCTTCTTCTCCGTTCGCTTCACCGGGACGTTTCCGGATACCCCGCCGGTTTTCAGCGCGGACATTTGGCCGGCTAGAGAGTCTAGTGCGGTGAGCGTCAGAAGGGTGTTCCATTGGTATCAAAAGGGAGGTAGGTTTGGGGTGGGGGTGGAGGTGGAGGCGGTATACGTACCTTCATCAGGCTCAGAGATCTCGTCCTCATCGGCCATTTCGGCGGCTTTGGCACTATCCTCGATTTCGAGCACGACGTCTAGTTTACTGTCAAAGCCGATGTAGCTATCGCAAACGAGATGCATGACGAAGGGATACCGCCCGGCTTGCGGGGGAGCTTGGAATTGCATTTTGAACGTTTGCATATTGAAGGTTGGGTTTCCTGCGTCGTCGTGAAAAGGTTTGCTGAAGGTGATGAGGGTGAAGGGTGGCACGGCGATCTTGCCGGATCGGCTGTCAGCGAGAAAGACGTGCCATCTTGGCGAGCGATCGCGCGCGAAGTAGGGGGCGTATGCGAGAGGTGGCTGGAGTGGTTTCTCCTCTGACGGCGTTTCGGCGCCTTCGCCTTTTAAAACTTTGGCGGCTTTGTTGTTGGACTTTGACTTACGGCCGAGCAGGGCGTCCAGGTCTCCTTCGTCCGGATCTACGTCTTCCAGGTCTAGCTCATTAACAGGGGGAATGTTGGCACTACCCGGGGGTATGACGCGGGCTTTGATGACGAGTTGGACGAGGGAGCCGGTGGTGATGAAGCGCTCGCCCATGACTTTAAAAAAGGCCTTCTCGACACTTAGCAGAGGCAGCTGCCTTGCTACCGCTACGGCGTCGTTGTATTGTGAATGGGTAAGCACACCCGGTTGATCAGTAGCGAGCTTCCGGCGCTTGTATTCGGGCATGGACATGAACTGTTGGATGGTGAAGTGTTTTGTGTCGTTTGGACCTTCGATTCTTCGGGCGATCAAGGGGGTAACGTGGGGGAGTTGGAGAAGCGGGGATGAGTTGGGGGGGATAGCTTGGATGAGGGATTGGGAGGTGTGGTATGCGGTGAGGAGGGGGGCCACATTGGCAAAGGCAAGGGAGACGGCGGTAAAGGCTTCGTTCATGGAGAGGGCAAGGGGTGCGATTTCGTATTTCTCTGTCAGATTGCAGTGTCAGTCTGTGTATACCAAGGAGCACTTGGACGTACTAACCATCATCCAACGTAGATCCGTCGAGTCTGATGCGTGTCAGGTAAGCCCATAGCAAGGCCAATGCTTTTCTTCGAGCGCCTTCATATCCCTCTAGTTTTTGGCGGTCTTTGCTGGTTAGACTGTCACCAATGGCCTTCTCCACCTTTCCTAATCCGGTATCTGCCTTGTTTCCACTCAGAACATCTTTGAATTCTTCACCGCAGCTCAATGCACTGATGATATCGCCGTCCGCCATGTCTTCCTTGTACTCTTTAAAAAGGTTACCAGCACTTGCAAGCAACACTTTCTCTCTCGTCAACCGCTGCGTGCCGTACCACCACTTCCCAACATAATATGGTAGCAAGACCCCAAGTAAGAGGCCGTAAACCGCAAGCACGTATTTTCCGTTTCCTTCAGTCACAATAAATTGAGGTAGAGCAATGCCAATGCTGAAACCTTGCTTCCCATCCGGATGTCCATACTGAATAAAATTATTCCGCACCTCCTCGTCGGTCAAAGCTTTGTATGCCTTGGAAAGCTCGACCCAGTTGTCGTTGATCATTTCTATCGTCTCATTCTTCGCAGGGTCTGGTCGGGCTTTGTCTGGATGGAATATTCGTGAAAGGTCCTTGTATCTCTTCTTGATCGCCTGCTCCGTAGATGACTGCGGAACGGTTAATGACACCGAAGCCATTCCGCGATATCTTGGGACTTACCCTTGAGATTTGTAGAATGCTGTAAGGATCCCATATTTTCGGCGCAGTTATCGAGGTTACTGTTATGAGATAGATCATCCATGCCATGGTGAAAAACCCCACGGCCACTGTAATGATCCTCTTCAATCTCCTTTCCCTCCGCCATTGTTTCCTCCTCTGCCCTTGGATGAGATCCTCATCTTGTGGTTTGAAGTCCGACTTTATTCGGGGTGCTGTAATTTCTAGGTCTGTTTCTGTATTAGCAGGGCATACTCCAACCTGATTCTGAAACAGCATAAGCTTCGAACCTTTGCTGGGCTTCAAGAGAGAATAGGTCAAGGGGAGAGTAACGAGGGCGGAAATGGTTAGGATAAAATACGGGAAGAATTGGCCCTGCTGGTATGTTAGTATAGCATAGAGACCGTAAAGTTAGGAAGAGACGCACCTGCTCATCGTAGTTGTAATCGGTGGACATGGTGAAGCACCGGGGAGGTTATGGCACAGAGTCTGCTTGCCCCCGAGTTTTGTCTGGAACTACACCAGATTTTACGGTATTGGATCCATGAGCGGAAGTCTGAAGTAGTGAGCAAGACACAGTGTCAAACACCAAAAACGTTCGACATTGTGTGTTGGAACAATACACTCGAATTTAGATATCAGTACACAATCTACAAATCTACAAAGAACACCTTTCTTTCGCGGACCTTGAACGCCGCCAATCTCAGGCTAACCTTATCAGGGCTAGCAAGTGGCCTGCGGCTGAAAGCTTGGCTCTGTTTCCTTTTTGGGCAGCAGAGACGACGACAGATACTAAGATAGTCCACAACAACTTCATACTACAACTGCTGCGCTATCACTAGATATGATGTCGGTTCTCATGGCAATGACTCGATGGAAACGGTGTTTTTGGTGTATTGAAGTGGTAAGGTATATAAATAGACCATTGGGGGTTAGTTGTTTTTATCAGCGAGTGCCTCGTTGTGTGTTGGTTTGGTACCTTTTGTATATAGATCGTGGGTATAACCACCTTGTTTCTGAGAAACAAAAAGAGAAAAGGTCTATGGAGGGAAAGAGGAAAAGGTAGCTATCGAAGGGACTCGAACCTCCAAGCTAACTAACTGTAATCCGTAATCTTCGAGAGAGAGCTCCTTCCTGATATGCGATCTTCACACATTTCATCTCAACATCACTAACACTTTATGTTGCAAAAACAAACACTATCAGTTGAGCTCGAAATCCGAAGCAAACGGTAATTTACTGTTTGATTCGCCTGTCAACGAGACGCTCGTATATGATATCGGAGTGAAACGAGAAACTTCACCTTGGCAACGAGCCGCCGATATACGATATCGAGAGCGAAGATAATTGATCCGTACGGGGTTCAGACCGTCCAAGTCCAGCAAGCACAACTGGGCAACAGCAACAATGCCACTGAGCTAACCATGAGCCTTCTACCCTGGCTGAGATAGAACATCCTAATGTCGTATAACAACTAGTTGGAATTCCACAAGGCTCCAGTAAGCACGTTTTAATTTCTGTGAGAAATAAGATTCTACTATAAGAGCACTCTCTTTGTATGAATCACATGTAAGCCTACTATCCTGTGGTATACCAAAATCAGTCTCTTCCATATATCAGAGTCTCGAATTGTTTACAGGCAGCTGCTCGGCGCTTCGGCAGGGAACTAACGAAGCTTGGGCCTCTTTGAGCGACCTCACTGTATTAGTTCACCCCATTGCAGGTCACTTCGTAAATGTCATCTCCCATCACAGTACCCGTTTGGGAAGACCCGCCGTCGACCATCCCCCTTCGATGCTCCTGTACATCAGGTTGCTCTAAGTCCCTAGCTAAGTTTCATCATGCAATGAGTAGGTAGATTGTATATTCTGTTCATTCCTTCAACCACTGTGTCGGAGAGAACTTTCACTCTCAGCGGTTACAAGCGATATCCATGGATATTCACCGATTCTCCATGTTAATTGTGTTTCATGGCCGTTTCTTAAGTTCATTTTACTGGATATTGCATTCAATCGGCTTGCTCAGGCTTTCAATCACCCTTTTCACGTTTTCAATACTTTACCCTAAACTGCTCAGCTCCCAATGTCCGTCCTAGAATACTATTCCATACTCCCATACGTTCGATGTCTTCATTCTATATTTGAGGTAACGCCATTACCGACAACCAGAGGCTTTACTCGAAAAACATTCGGTGTGAGTATCGACTGTTCAGAACTTGAATCAACGAAAGAAATCGTCCGTCAGTTCACACACTTGTCAATCCCGATCGTTGGTCGTCAGCATGCCTCCGAATATCGTCCAGGTGGCGTTTACCTTCGCGTGTGAGATTCCTGCGAAGCTCGAGTTACCTATTTTTATGCTGAGATATCCAGCTGAAAAGATTTGGGGACCAGTTGAGATGGCGATCGGCACTGTTCTGGTAATAAGAGACGACCGGAGAGACTTACATCCACATCACATTGAAGCTTTGTGCCATTATTGTCGAGATATTCTGCATCCCTTGTTCGTGGACTCGATGGGCTTTGAGAGATCCCTAAGTGGCATCAAGACCAAGGGTACGCTGCTGCAAACGGTGGCGAAGGAGGAGTTTGAGTCTTATTTCAAAGATTACTGTGCAGAGAAGTCCAAGACAGATGGGTCCTGGGCAGGAAAGGTATCACCTTATGATAGCATTCAAGGTTTTGAAGCCTTCTTCAAGCTGTACCAAGGGAACAACGACGCGCCGACAGGTTCTGTCCACGAGGCGTGTAGCGAATGAGTTTGAAGTCGGATATTTCGGGCAATTGGGATACTGATGGCATATTTGTTTGGTGAAGGTTGTGTCCACTGCTTTTGAAGCAAAACATTTTGGTATTGCGTCTTGACGTTGTTCACATTCTTCAAGCTGTACCATGAACAAAAATTGACCGGCGGCATTTGTCATCGGCAAACGATCCACCATCTTGGTTTCATGTAAAAAATTTCAGGCAGCTAGCATCCTGCATCTCTAACTTCACCCCGAAGAACTCTCAATCCCAAAAAAACAAAAAAAAACAAAAACAAAAAACATCCTCCTAGTCTCTCCTAAAAACAAAAAGGCCTAACAATCAACCTGACCCACCGCACGCATTTCACCACCTCTTAAGCAACCATCTCACAGCTGACAACGCAGTATGATATTGCGATCATGTTCGCCGTAGAAATACAGAGAACCTCGTGTCGTGAAGTCTCACAGAGAATTAAATTTCTCGCCCACATTTCGCAAAATTTCAAAACTGGTGAAGCGGACGGTTCGTGACTCCGTGGGAGTGGTAGTGTGAAGGTGCCTCAGGGTGGTATGGGGCGGTACAGTAGGATGGGTGGGGATAGGCTACAGGTTCCGGTGGGTGCGGAATATTCAGGAGGGGGTTTTTCTCCGCGGAGGGGCCATTGAGGGTATGTAGGGGCAGGCTTGAAGGGGATAAGGTATGTGGAAGATCCGTCAATCAGATGACTTTTTGAAAGAAAGAGGGGTTTGAAGTGCGAAGGTGGAGTAATATTTTCTTTAATACTACAAATACTTTATTCCTGAGATCAGAAGCCTAACCTTCCTTTCCAACCACACTACCCCCATGCACGCCCTCTTCCTCTCCATGCAGGCAGCGAGCTCCAGCACACACGAAAGTATGCGAGCACACGACCGCCTCCCCTCCTTCCATCCTGCCCCTTGTTTTCCTTTTTTTTTTCTTTTTCGGTCAGCCTTCTCCGTCGTTCCTCATTGTTCCTCCCAGGGCGTGCATATACCTCAAATTCCCCAGCGAAGACGTGTGGACCATCCCTACCCCGCTCAGGGAGGGATTGCTGCGAGTCGTGTCTTGGTGTTACTGGGGTTTTGGGTGGGTGTGGTGTGGTGTGGTGTGGTGCGGGGACTGGTGTAATGTATTTGAGTGGTGTTGTGTGTCTTAGATCATGGGATATGTCGGTACCGGTACGTGAAAAGAGCGGTGCGCAATCGTCGCGGTAAGAAGATCCCTCATCCCCAAAGCAAAGCCCAACCCTCCAAAACGCCCCTTCCCATTCTCCCCTCGCCCAAGGTCCTCAACCAATTACCCCCTCCACCAACCCCTATCCTTCGATAATGAAATCCAACCCCCCAAAATACTCATCATCCGCTCCCCCAACCACCGATCCTCCTCTCCCTCTTCGGTAAAATCCCCACCAAATATCCGTTTCTTCTCCGCCTCCAGCTTCGCACGCTCTTCAGATTGGCGGCGCTCCCGGACTTGCCAGGCTAGGTATCGGTTGTGCCAGTGTTTCGCTGAGAGGTCGTTGCGACGAGGGCGAGGTGGAAGTGAGGTGATGGTGGATAAGGGTGGGGTAGGGGTGGAGAGGGGGGAGAGGGAGAAGGAGTCGGGGTGGAAGGGGGGTTGGGAGGGATAAGAGGAGGATTTGTGGCTGCCGCGTGTGCGGCGGCGGTTGTGTCGACTCATGCTTTGTAACGAGCTTGAGATTCAAACAGGGTGCCCGAGTAAGGAATGAGTTGTAAGAACATACTTCGAGATGATGTTGGATAGAAATAGATGAATAGAGACTTCTCGACTCTTTATATACGTTTCAAGATGTGTCATAATATGTGATGAGTCGTACTATCACGCGATTAGGTGCGATGACTCATTAAGAGGATGTGGCGAGACTCTGAAGCAAATAATGAAATAAGCGAGACAATGAAAGGGTTTCAGAGATTTGAGTCATGTGATCGGAACTCGTGACTCACAAGGAACATTTTCCTACAACGACTTCGGAGAAGGGAAATGCTCGTAATAGTTCTTGAATGATAGCAAGAACTAGTCAAAAGAAATTTGTGGATGCACCCAGCGTTATCGTGGTTCGCAGGTCGTCTGCCACCCATCTGCCATCAAAAATGATCGAAGTCACACGACTCACAAGATTTGCGAGATCCAGGATTTAACTTCGAAGAATTAACACCATCAATATTGACAAATTGAATGGCAAACACTTGTGGCTTCGTCTTCTATCGCTACCCAACCGGAGTAGAGCATCTTGAATAGCGGGAAATTGCCGCGCCCATGCCAGTCATGTTGCGATGTCATATCATACTTCGTAGCTCCTCATCCTCATCCTCTTGTGCCCCTGCTAAATTACCCAAGAGCACACTCTTTTCCGCCTCAGCTCCATGCATCATCTCGAAGCTCTCCTCGCTTGTCTGCGGACTCAAGTTCTTACCGGGTAGGTGGCCAGTCCAATCGACTCCCCCGGCTTCTGCAGTCTCAATCTTTATTTTCCTTTCCTCATTCGCCATGACAGGCTTTCCAACATCGTCGGGCAGCAGAAGTCTCCGGTGCCAATCACCCACAAACATGCCTTTGGGGTCAACTTCGTTCCGCACCCGTATCCAATCGTGAATTTCAGGATACATGTTGTGGATGTCCTCCCTTGTGACAGTAGAGAAGTTCTTAGCCCAATGAGGTCGTCCACCCATCTCTTTCATGAGGTATTCGAATGCTTCGTAGTAGCGCTCCCGGCAGGGTGGATCGCAATTATATGGTCGGTAAAGTGTAGCATTGAGATAGAGTGTTGCGCTATCTGGCATGGTATTATCTAGATATGGTCGAGGTGTGGTGGTAGAAGTATCAGAGACACGGACCTCGATCGGCGAATGAACATAGATACCCTTCGAACTCCCCGGGATACCCGAGGCTTCTTCCTCTCCATTAAGCCATTTTGATAGCCGGGTAATGGCTTCGGGACCTTTCTGAAGTGGTATCGCCCACTCGTTAACGAACTGTGAGTAAAGGCAGTTCATTAAAAGGCCTGTACGGCTTTCTTGAATAGCAGTGCTACCAGCGCCATCCTCAAACCCATACTGAACGTTTATTACGAATCTCTCGATTCTTGGTATGAGGCTGGGAAACCACTGTGCAATATAGAGGAGTATGTGGTAGGTGTGAAATCCAACGGAGCCACCCCACCAATTCGCAACTGGCGGTTTCTCTGGCCGATCTGTTTTATCAGCCCTCCACTTAATGACACGCTTCATGTACGGCATCCACCAAACACGCGTAAACTCCTTCTGAGTCCATAGGTCTCTGTTCCAGTCCGCAATAATTTCCTCCAAAGGATGCAAGCTCTGGCTCCATTGGATGTTGAAGACAGGTACTGCCTGGAACGTAATTTCCACGATTATACCCAAGGCCCCTAAGCTTACGAGAGCTGCACGGAATAGGTCCTTGTTTTGTTCTGCTGAACATGATACAATACGGCCGTTTGCAAGCATGATCTTCAAGCCCTTCACAGACTGGGAGAGAAGCCCATGCCTCGTTGAACTTCCATGTGTTGCTGTACCTATTGCGCCGGCTATTGACTGGTGGTCGATGCTTCCCAAATTTGGCATGGCAAGACCGTGCTTCTTCAACTTCAAACCCAGATCATGCAAACGTATGCCCGCTTGCATCACAACGGTTTTTCTGTCTTCGTCTATTTCCAAAATTCTGTCGTAGTGGTCTAGGTTCACCATCCAAGAAGAGGTGCAAGTCAGGTCCGAGGGTGAGTGACCGGAGCCGACAGTGACAATTCTTCGCCGACATCTTCGCGCGAGAGTGACAACTTTCTGGATTTCCTCTGTGGAATGCGGTTGTATGTAGAGCTCCGGGCGAGAGTGGAAGGTTCGAGCCCAGGTGTGGTGGCGGTGGGAAGCTGAAGCGCGAAATGGGATGCTGGGGTCGACTTTAGAAAGTTCCTTCACAATCTCAGGCTCCATCATCGGTCCCAGATCTCGAGAGCTTTGGCCTCCTGTTTCTCAGGACTGCCAAAGCTTCAATGGTAGAACCATTTGAGATTGAGATTGAGATTTTGAACTGCTGATGCTTGTCCATGCAGGCGGTTAAAACGCTATTCTAAGGTATCTACGTCGGCAAGGAGGGGTACCATTTCGAAAATTGGGAATTGCAGTCTGCAGTCTACACATATTCATTGACGTACATTGATATGACGATTAACGTCACTCTACCAACCTACTCACCTCCATACTCCCCTACCTACTTGCCTGCCCACTCAACTACCTACTCACCTATCTACTCATCTATCTATTTAGCTATGTCGCGCAACGAATTGAGTTGAATCATGACTTGGGAGATCTTTAACCCAATCTGTTACGCGATATAGGTGAGTAGGTAGGTGAGTAGGTAGGTGAGTGGGTAGGTGAGTATGTAGAGTGACGTTAATCTTCATATCAATGTACTTCATTGAATATGGGTAGACTACACGTGGTCGCGATCGCAATTTTCAATTTTCAATCTTTACTTTTCAATCTTCACTTTTCACTTTTAACCTTTCCACTTGGGTTATATTTCCCTTTGGTCGAAATGGCCTGCCGTACCATATCACCCTGGGCTCTCGACTAAGTGGGCTTCCTACACAGACACCGATCGAGGTCCTTCAGCCTGTCACCTCAGCTCTCGGGGGTTGTAAGCGAGACAGATATGGCTGGATCGATATACCTGCTCATGGAGATGGGCATGTTGAAGTTCTCGTGCACTTAGTGCATGGCCCCACCGGCAGACATGAAACTACAATCGTATACGTTTGGGAGAACAATTTCTCCTGTTCTATCCATCCATCGATGCAATAAAGCGCTTCATCCCGCCAAGATGTCTGAACCAATAAGCTCGCCCCATCAGGAGGTCCAGTCCTCTTCTACCTCCATTGTTCTGTGCCCCTGCTGACATTTTGCTCCACAGCTTCCCTCAGTTCTGTCTCTTAAAAAAATTGCCTTGTCTTCCCTCGTTTTAACGCCCACACGGCCTACAGACTTGGCGCTCACCTCTGGGATCGTCTTCATACTCTCACTCCCACTCCAGCCGTCATGAATATCACCTCCGCAAACTCAGCTCCCCTTCCACGCTTGCTCTCACCCAGGAACAACTCCTGGGAATGTCATCTGGGTAGCTAGGAAATGCGCAACGGTGCTAAGATGGGTTGTTTCAAGCTATTCCACGCACAAAAAGTTCGAAGCGGATGAGGAAAATTTATGGAGAAAATTCGCACTGGGTCCGAAGGCTGGAGAGTATGCGATCCATAGTGGAGGGGTGCTGGTAATGTGGGGGGTTTTTGATGGGTTGGTGGCTGTGGTGGTGGTGAGTGGGTTGAAGCAAGAGTAGGATCATATGAATGCGATTGAGGGATTTGCGGCGTGCATCCAGAAGATGCACAGAGTCATGGCTGAGGCAAGTGACTAGACAACATAGACCAAGAAATGTTTCCAATGTTTCGAAAGGATGGCCGTAGAATTCATTGAGATCGCCGCCCCTCCACGGACTGGAGCCCAAATTCATTCCGAAAAACTTCCCCATTCCCCTTTCCCTCCAATTACTCATATACCAAACAAAAGCCATCTAGCATGATCTCAGAAAAGTTTGAAGCCAGTATCTTTACAATATTTATTGAAGAGATGGCCTCGTGGGAATTGGGGGGATTGGATGTAACAGATGGTTTTGTGCGGGTATGATTGATGAGTGATTGGGTGTTGAAAGAGTTGGGGGCATGGGAGTGGAGTGGTTGAGGTGGAAAAGGGGAGCGTGAAGTAGCGTCAGGGGGGAGGATACAGAAGCTAATCGAGGGCTGCGGTTCCCGCGTTTTGTAAGGAGTTGGGGCGATTGCAGTTATCGGGAAGTATGGTCTATTCCGACAGCTTCTCCGCTTAAAGCTTGATAGGAGGAATACAAGGAATACGAGGGGTATTCGTTCACAGTAGAGAGAGAGAGAGAAAAGAAAGGGAAAGAGAGACAGTGAGAACCAGGGGACTTTTCCCTAGGCCATTATGGACGGGAGACTTCTAACAATATTGGGAGCACTCAGTGGAAGTACAGTACAGATATAAACAGGAGATGGAGGAGGAGGAATGTTTCTAAGCTCTCCACTTCAACTTGATCAGCTCTTGAAGAATGCCTAAAGCGCGAGAAACGTCCTACGAGTAGGTACCTAGTGTTCGGTTCGGACTTTGCGGCGCTTAGATCGTCAGCCTTACAAGGATGTATCTAGTCGATTAAAGACACCCTGTCCAAAACAATTCGTCTGGGCATCTTCGCGGCACAAGTTCACGACAGCTCTTCTAGGCCGCAATCTGTTCTTTTCTATGTTACCATTTTCCTCAAGGCATCAGCCCGCGATTTGACCTGGAGTCGCCGTATCTTTACCAAGAGAAGTTGAAGCTACCTACCCCCAGCCGATACGCAGTCCTTTACACACAATGCCCCCTCACGGTCGACGACGCGCTATACATCTCCTGTCATGGCTTGTTCTATTGTTCGTCCTTGCATCTACAGCTTCGGCAGCTTCTGCTGTCCTCGGAATTGACCTTGGCACCAAGTACATAAAGGCGGCCCTTGTAAAACCAGGCATCCCCCTCGAGATCGTACTCACAAAGGATTCGAAACGGAAGGAAGCTGCTGCTGTGGCCTTCAAGCCTGTCAAGCCAAAGAGCTCCGGTTCAGACACCAAAGTCTTCCCCGAGAGGATCTACAGCGGCGATGCACTGGCTCTCACGGCTAGGTTTTCCAGTGATGTGTATCCGAACTTGAAGCCACTCTTAAGTCAGCAATTTGAGGGTAACGATGTGGTCTCGGAATACGGCAGGAGGTATCCAGGCCTGAGAATGGTCGAGTCGAAGTACAGGGGTACTGTTGCGTTTAAGAGTGAAAGCTTCGACGCCGGAGAAGAGCCTTTCCTAGTGGAGGAGCTTCTAGCGATGGAATTGAAAAACATTAGAAAGAATGCGCTAGCATTGGCTGGCAAGGGCTCGAGCATACAGGATGCTGTTATTACGATCCCTCCTTTTTACACCGCGGAAGAGAAAAGGGCAGTGGCTTTGGCTGCAGATCTAGCAGGTCTACGTCTCTTGTCACTGGTTAGCGATGGCCTGTCTGTGGGCTTGAACTACGCGACGTCAAGGTCTTTCCCCACGGCCAAAGAAGGGAAACCCGAAATACATCTTGTCTACGATATGGGCGCAGGATCGACTTCGGCCATGGTACTGAAGTTCCAAGGGAAGACTGTCAAGGACATTGGCCGGTTCAACAAGACGGTTCAGGAGGTACAGATATTAGGCACTGGCTGGGACAGGACGTTGGGTGGAGATGCACTCAATCAGGTCGTAATGGAGGACATGATCCAGAAATTTCTCGACACCTCCCGGCTGAAGACTTTGGGCGTGGAGGCTAAGCACATAAAAGAACATGGAAGAACAATGGCAAAGTTATGGAAGGAAGCCGAGAGAATACGACAAGTTTTAAGTGCGAATACAGAAACCTTGGCAAGCTTCGAAGCCCTCTACTACGAAGATGTCAAATTCAAATACAAGCTCACCAGGAGCGAATTTGAGGAGTTAGCCTCAGCTTACGCGAACCGAGTTCAGAAACCAGTTACGGAGGCGCTTGGATCAGCGAAACTGAGCATTACTGATATTGAATCGATTATTCTTCATGGTGGAGCTGTTCGCACTCCGTTTATTCAAAAACAGTTGGAAGCTGCAATCGGAGATGCAGAGAAACTCAGGACAAATGTCAACTCTGACGAGGCTGCTGTTTTTGGAGCCGCGTTTAAAGCAGCAGCCATTAGCCCTAGTTTCAGGGTGAAAGAAATCAGAGCTGCTGATAACGCGGGTTATGCTGTTGGTACTTCATGGACATCCGAAGGAAAGGAAAGGCAACAGAAGCTTTTTGTTCCGACCTCGCCGTCCGGCGTTGAGAAGCAGGTGTCCTTCAAAGTAACCGAAGATTTTTCATTCAGCCTGTACGAACAGATCGCGCGAGCTTCAGGAGACGTCGTCGATAACCCCATGTCGAGCATCAAGACGGAAAACCTCACAGCGTCTGTTAAGCAGCTGACCGACAAATTCGGCTGTGCCTTGACTGATATCAGTACTAAGTTCACCATTCGATTAAGCCCAACAGATGGTATACCAGAGGTGCTTAAGGGTTCAGTCAGCTGCGAGGTTGCAGACAAGAAAGGTGGCATGGTCGACGGTGTAAAAGACTTTCTCGGCTTTGGATCGAAGAAGGGTGATCAGGAACCGCTGAAGGAAAACGATGATATGGAGCCTTCGACTTCCACCTCTCAAAGTGTATCTTCCACAATCTCATCGAGTAAAGAAAGCAAGACCTCAGATTCCTCGGTTAAGGACGGTCCAAAGGCCGATGAAAAAGCCAAGGATGCCAAGCGAACCGAAATCATCTATGTTAGTTTCTCTACAGAGGCTGCTGGGCTGCCTCAGATCAGCCCCGAGAATCTTCAGCGTATCAAAGACCGGCTCGACGCATTTGATGCCTCGGATAGATTACGAGTAAAACGCGAAGAAACGTTAAACACTCTGGAATCATTCACATATAGGGCTCGTGATCTTTTGGAGGATGAGGACTTCCTTGCGGCGTCGACAGCCTCTCAACGGACAGAAATCGAAGAAAAGTTCAAGAGCGCTAGTGAATGGCTATATGGCGACGGAGCAGGTGCAAGCATGGAAGCTTTAAAGGAGCGACTTGATGAGCTCCGTGGTCTGGTTGGCCCAATCCAGAAACGAAAAGAGGAATCACGTAGGCGACCGAAGGAAGTCCAGATGCTTCAAGAAGCACTCAATCAGACGAAAGCCATGGCAAGCATGGTATCGCAGCACAGGGAAGCTATGTCAGTTGCAGAAGCAGCTTCATCAGCCTCCGTATCGAATTCACAGACCACGGCAGCGCCTCCAACGTCCACCGACGAATTTGCAGAACTTGACGACGAGACTACATCCTCTAGTACTACATCCGCAGTTCCCAACCCACCAGAGCCACCACTATACACTGCAGAAGATCTGGATTCCCTGACCACGACCCAAGAATCTGTCCAAACCTGGTTGGACGTCAAAGTCGAAGAACAGGCTAAACTCTCGCCGAGTGACGACCCGGTTCTACTCTCATCGGACCTTGCCGCCAAATCAAAGGAATTGAATGATGTTGTAATGAAGCTCCTTCAGAGACAGATGCGAGTCCCGCCAAAGCCAAAAAGCACAGGGAAGCCTAAAACAGGCAAGGCCAAGACCACCAAGACCTCCAAATCAACCACAACCGGATCAGCCAAAAAGGCCAAAGAGTCAACAATTTCACTTGGAGACCTCGATGATATGCCTGGGACGCAATCGGTGACGGACGAAGAAGTCTCCGAGGTGATAGCAGAGCAAAAATCCAAAGCAAGTAAGACGAAGGAGAAAAGTAAAGCAACGAAGGAAAAGAGCAAGGCGACGAGTAAAGCTAAGGGGAAGGGGCATGGAGAACTGTAGATTAGCGTTTTATCTCTGCTGCATCAGGAGGCTATATAGCGTTGAATGTATTAGGCTTATAGAAAACTGTGCCACTTGAAGACTTTAACATTAAGCACACAATCCGGAATTATATTCGGTGACCGAAAAGCTTGAAACTGCCTAAAGTGATTTTAAGCACGTAATTCAAGGGTCTCATATCTCGCGATGTAAAATCTATACATTGATCTTCTGCCAATCATGCACGAAATCCTCACACTCCAGCTCGGCCATCGAGCAAACTACCTGGCTACCCACTTCTGGAATACCCAGGTATCCCAGCCTTCCCTTCCATAAAGACTCCCGCCTATCTCATTCGCCCCAAGAAGACCTGACCAGCGCCCTAGGAATCCTACTTCACCTACGACAACCAAGACCCCTCGCCCGTCGACCATGACATCCACTTTCGTCCTGGCATTGGCGCCAGGGGAGAGGACACATTTACGCCAAGGACGCTTATATATGATCTCAAAGGAGGTTTCGGAGGATTAAAGAAATGGGGCGGGGGCTACGAGGGTGTAGATGCTGGGGATGAGGATGCCAGAGAAGCCATGGTCTGGTGAGTGTGGAATTGCTCGAAGCGGGTGAACGGAGAGATTGAAGCTACCGCTAACGATCCATGGGATAGAGCAGGAACGGGAACGTTGTGGTCCAGAAAGAAACTTCAATTCCCCAATCAGAGTATCAACGGGGTCTCGATGAGGGGCTGCTCATTCCACCAAAACTGACCACCGATACAGTCAGGTTCTGGTCCGACTTCAGCCGCGTCTTTTACCACCCGCGCTCCATCGTCCAGATTAATGATTATGAGTTGGGATCTACACTCATGCCATTTGAGAGGTGGGAGAGCGGGGAGGAATTATTTGCGGGTATGGACAAAGAGCATGATCTGCTGGATCGGGATGTAAGAGTGTGGGCGGAGGAGTGTGATCAGATGCAGGGAATACAGGTCTTCGCGGGCGGAGATGATGCGTGGGGTGGGTTTGCGGCAAGCTATGTAGAGAGGCTTAGGGACGAGTTCGGGAAGATGGCGGTTTGGGTGTGGGGGGTGGAGGAGGAGCAGGGGAAGGGGCAGAGGGTAGGTTACGTTTAGAGCAGCTGGTGGAGTGAGCTCGGTGTCTTGGATGGCTTTGGCTAATAGGAACGTCTAGGCCGCGCAATTGCTACGAACCGTCAATGCTGCAAGATCAATGTATGAGATCTCGACGCACGCCTCGATGTATATTCCGATATCGATACCGCCCGTTCTACCACGCTATGTGGAAATCGATCGAAGCTCGCAATGGCAGACCTCAGCGCTACTCTCAACGGCTCTCGAAACAACGACGCTTCCCTCGAGACTGAGGGATAGTAGCAGAAACCATGCGACCTTTGATGTCATGGAAGCAGCACTTAATGTGAACGGCACCCAGCGAATTGCACAACTCCAATGCAGCATTGTCGATCCATCAGTCTTGGAAGCTGAAAAATCCAGATTTGTCAAAGGATGCCACGATCGTCGAATGCTTGGATCGAAGAGAATTGATCTTATGCTGGACGCAGACGATGCGCAGACCACTACTGCAAATCTTGACATGGATTTCTTTTGCGGAAGATACATCCACTCTGTCGCCTCGCTTAGCCAGCATCATAAAGCAACTCATACATTTGGGCAAGTGGAAACTCTTCGTGGGGAGTTCGACGGGAACGAGGACGAGGATGAAGAAGAAGCAGGCTCGACAAGGAAGAGAAGACGACTTGCTGATCTACCAGTCGTTGAAAAGTCAGTATGCAATATGTGGATGCGCATTTGCCATTGGTTACTCCAAGCACATCGCCTTGCAGGGTGCATGTACTTTCAATACTTGCGCACAGCTAATCATCGAATGCTTTAGGTACCGCTCCACGCTAGAATTCCCACTTCTGGACAGTTTCCCGGCCATCTTCTCGCAGCCACAGTCATCGACAACAGCGGTCAGAGCTTCGCTATCCACGACATCCGGCGTATCCCGACATGTTAAAACGTTGCAAAAAGTGGTAAGCAGAACGGTCAACCTAGAGGAGCGTGAGACTCTCTCGAACGGGCTTGGCGAGATCAGCGAAGCATACGAGAATGGATGGCAGAGTGGATCGGAGGACGAAAGCGACGAGTGATACGCGACCAATCAAGGCGAGTTCTATACATGTTTTGTGCGACCAATCAACTCTTGTCCCGATAGGAATACGAGCTTCGTGCAGATGTGCAAATGGTGGGGGAACGAACTCACGGGTGCTCTGGCCCACTTGCTGCATGAGTGGCGTGATGGCTGGTAATTGCATGCAGGGCCAATATCAACCCAAATCATTTTCCACCACTCAAAACTCGACGGTGCCCTCAACAAACTCCAGGAACATGTTCTGTCAACAAGCAGTGACCTCATGTGTAAAATGCTCCTCGGATTGGGTCTTCTGGAACGAATAACGTCAAGAACAGCCAAATTGTCGCTTCTCGGTAGGTTGGTGAGTTGTTGGTGAGTTGTTGGTGAGCCGTTGGTGAGTGGGGCTAGCGACCAGGTGCAACTCTAACGGGACTACCATCAACGGGCGCAACCAAAAGTATCTAAACCAAACGGCGCTGTGAAATACGATGCTTGACCTTTACCTTGGCGTGCTTGGGTTCCTCCGACCGCAGATGACGTGAAGCACTCTACGGACTTGTTCGTGCTCGCGTTGTCTTCAAGCTGCCCGACAGATGGACTCGTACTAATCAAAGAGGAGAATCCCCAGGTGCGCATCGAGCTCCATGGGGCGACCATCCATCTGCATCATCACAAGAACCAGCGATATCTCAACAGCACCTTATCACCCCCCCCCCACTCTCTTTCACGGATCACGAGTGCATCAGCTGATCCTATTAAATCATCATTATCATCATCTTGTACCTGATGTTTGATCACGACGGAACGAGGATTCCGTTCCTCTACCAACCTCTTGTGGGGTGTCCAAGAGACAAAGCTTCAAGCCTTCAAGACTCTCTCCAGCCCACCCCCACCCAGCCTTACCTACAGTACTCCGTAGTAATCCGGATACTTGCATACCGATTCTGCTTCTCACCGGGGACCTGTGTGTTCGAATTGTCGGTCCCCGCGTTCCTGCGCGAGACATGGTACGAGTAAGCATTGAGAATCCTCTGCATTTCCCACATTTCTGCTTTCACGCGTCCCCTTTTCTTTTCTTCGATCAATCCGCATTGTCTACGTAGTACGGAATAGTACTGACCAGAATGGAATTTCAGCGGTGACTCGGATACAACTGCTTCTGTGGTGTTGTCCCAGGCTACTACTACTGTTCCTTCGTGTCCCATCGTGCCCATGTCATACCTGCCTGTGCCTTAGCCTTAGGGCAAGGATAGACTGACGACCTTACCTTACTTACCGACCGCTATCCGTAATTCCGTAACTAGGTAGCTTGGTTTGCTTCTTATTCGTCAATGATTCGAATCCTCAACTGCCCAACCCCCGATTTCAAGCTGCTCTGTACGACGTTGTATCGTGCCGTCAAGCTAAAGCAAGCAGCCTTGATGCATGGGACTTGGGCATACGAACAAACTTGATAGGATCCCCCGCCCATGCTTGTCTGACGTGACACTGCTTGATTGATCCAATTGTGCATCATGGGCCGTCACACCGTCCCTGCCATGTTGCTTATCATCATCGGCCAGCCACCGCTTCTCTCAAAAGCCTTTTGGACCTGTAAAATTATATACAGCAAGAACTCGCTCGCTACGGTTCTTCTGTACCATACCTACTGTCGCTCAGCTTTCTCGCTCTTGAAGCTGCCTTTCGTCATATATCTCATAATGATGAGAATCACGTTCGCTTTTCTAGCTTTGGCTCTTGCTGTTGCGGCCAATGATCTACAGCCAAGATGGTTTACCAATACTACGAGGTAAGTCACTCAGAGATAAGGCATCGAGTCTTCTTTTTAACACATCCAAGTACATATCCTCCGACCGAGACAACGACAATGGTGACCTATACAACCACTACTACGTGCCCAGTCACATCTACGTACAGCCAGAACTCGACCACCTACTACTCGACCATGCTCTCGACTTCAACACTCACAGTCACTTCTTGCAAAGGGGGATGCCCAACCCCAAGCGTCTACACCACGCCGAAAAGCCCCCCGATGCCGACGACAATGACGACCTACACGACTTTGACGACGTGCCCTGTAACATCCACATATAGCTCTGATTCGACTACCTACTATTCAACCACACAGTCTACCTCGACTGTCACGATCACTACCTGCAAATACGGCTGTCCTACGACAGGCACAACTACACAGCCCTCGGGTACGACTGTACCTCCTCCTCTACCACCTACAACAACCCCTACTACGTCTATACCAACCCCATACCCTAACGTCAGTCTTGGAAAGTATCCTTTCGCCTAATGAACCATAACTGACCAAACCATCAGTCTACCACGACGACGGAGTCTACCACCAGTCCTCAGTCTTCCACAAGTACTGAGACTACAGTCATGACCAGCTACACCACTTCAGAAATCACTGTAACAACAACAACCTGCCCAGGTAAGAAAGCCCCGTCGACTTTCAAGCGAAAGATCTAATTCTGGACAGTCACGTATACTACCTTTTCTTCCAACCTTACAACAACTTCTTTCCCGGTAACGCTAACGTCGACAATCACGTACACCACGACGACTACTTGTCCCGTGACGACAACACCTGTGTCTACCACGCCGGCTCCTACCACGCCGGCTCCTACCACGCCGGTTCCCACCACGCCGGTTCCTACCACACCAGTCCCCACCACGCCCGTCACAACCACGCCAGTCGTTACAACGCCTGCACCCACCACACCAGTCCCCACCACGCCTGTGCCTACCACGCCAGTCCCCACCACGTCAGTGCCCACTACGCCTGTCCCAACCACGCAAGTGCCCACCACACCAGTTCCAACCACACCAGTGCCTACAACCCCAGTCACCAGCGCCTCTACAGCCCCCAAACCACCGCCCGTAACCGTCGTTCCTCTGCCCTCAATCTCCACCGCCACTCTATCTGGTTCCACATCCGTCATAACCGAAGCGACAGAAGGCCAACCAGAGGTGCCTGCATCCACGCCCGCGCCCGCACCTGTGGCTCCCATTCCATCCGGCCCGGTACCAGCGCCCGTATCCGCGCCCGCCGTCACCGAATCCACTGTTACCGAATCCACCGTCACCGAAGCAACAGAAGGTCAACCCGAAGTCCCCGCCTCTACGCCCGCACCGGCGCCTGTGGCTCCCATCCCATCCAGCCCAGCGCCCGTCGCTCCCATTCTCTCTACCCCCGCACCCGCACCAGCACCCGTATCTGCCCCTGCCGTCACCGAATCTCCCGTCACGGAAGCCCCAGAAGGCCAGCCAGAAGCCCCCGCGGCCCTGAGCCCGGTCTCGGTGTCCGTCCCAGCGCCCTCGGCCAGTATCCCTGTTTCCTCCCCGGTGACCCCGCCGATCGCGTCCGTGGTGCCGTTCAAGGGCGCCGCAGGGGCGGTCAGACCGATGGGTTGGGGTGTGAGTGTGGTGGTGGGGTTGGTTTGGGTGATGATGATTTAGGGATGGTGATGGTGTAGTGTGGATATGAGGGAGGCGGTGGGAAGGCGAAGGGAAGGCGAGGAGGAGGTTCTGAACGATATGGCGATGACTTTGACGAAAGAAGGGGAAGGGGTAAGGAAAAGGGAAGAGTTCCGTGTATACCCTGCACGAGTTTCAACCTCGTCGCTTTTAATCCTAATACCAAATAAATACCATTCTAGACCTGCATCGTCTCGCGCTTTCTGTACCGAGCCTGCGACGTTTCTGGGATTCTGGGATTTAGTAACTATCGATGCTAACCTACGAGTACATATAGCCTTTACACATGTGAGAAAACGCCAGAACAACAAATACCTTGAAAAGCCCCAGCAACGAGACTCACTTGCTTAGCTACGAACTTTCCATCTCCGCTCCAGAAGAACGAAAGCGTCTCGTTCACAAATTTTAAAAAAAATGAAAAATGATAAAACGATTAAACGATTAAACCCAATATTCATCGTACCCAGTCTAAATATTCCGCTAAGCAATCATCCCTTGATATCCCCCCTACCCGAACACACACAAAACGAGATGATAATCCATCCTCTTCCCGGAAAAAAAAACCTCCAAGGCATATATATATATATCTACAGTATCATTCGCATCTTCTGTGCGACTCGCAAAGAGGGATTATCTACAGTACGTGCGGTTTAAGGGGGGGGCCGGGGGGGGGCGGTGTGTTTTTTAGGACTATGTATGTAGTTGGAAGAGGAAGTCGAGAGGTTTTTTTTTGATATTGGGGACGGTTTGGGGGGTCGGATTTGGTGGGGCGGTGGGGTTGAGGTGGAGGGGTGGGGGGGGGATTTTGGTGGGGTGGGGGGCGGGTGGTATTCTGGAGAGGTGGAGTGGTAGGAGTCGTTGCGGGCAGGCTTTATTGAGGGAGGGTTGCGAGCTTGTGGTGTGAGATTTGAGGAGTTCAGCAGGGAAAGCCAGTGGTGTTTGATTATTTGGTGGGAGAATAACTTTTATTCCACATCACGATGTAGCCGGGACAGTATCTAGCTAACCCCAAAATTTGATGCCCTCTAATAAAAGAACCCAATAATCTTGCCAGCCACATGCTTCCGTCTCGCTTCCTCATGGTCCATGATCCCAGACGAGGTTGTCAGAACGATATAGCCGAATTGACGCGAGGGCAGCAGCTTGACAACCCATTTCTCAAAGTCGCCGATGCGGACGTTGTAGCGGGGGGAGATGACGCCGGTTTTGTTAAGGCTGAGAATGGTTAGTAAAGGGTTTATTTGTCTAATATGCGTGATGGGGGATATGTACCGGCCATTGAGTTGGATAACGATTTTGCCGGAGCGATGGTCGTCGACTTCCTCGAATTCACCAATGTAGCCTATGGGAGAAGCAAGGTCAGCATGTTGCGATCGATTAAACGTTGTACGTCAGGACGAAATCAGAAAACGTGTAAGATCTTCGCATGGAGTTGAATATATCGGACACTTAAAGGGCAAAGGTCGTGTAGTGTTTTGAAGATTCGAAACCATTGCCTAGTTATCAGCCCGAATAAGTGTGGTGCTGAAGGTCGAGAATAAAGCACCTGCAAAAATTACAGATTATCCCTAGCACATACCGTGTTTCTGCATGACACTCAAAAACTTGACAATGACCTTGGAGCTGGGTCGGATGAGGACTTGGCGCTTCCCGGCTTTTTCGGCGTTGTTGATGGCGTTGAGCGCATCATTGAGGACACTGGTTTTGACCATTTTGAGATTCTCAGCTCGATGGTAGGAGTTGAGGTATCTAGAGTACGCGAGAGAGATCCGAGTTAGCTTTCAGGAGCTTTGAGCGTAAAGAGTGCCCTTGAGACTCAAGGGTTCTTCAGCCCATGTTGCACGATTTGCGCTGCCGCCAAGCCTGTTGTGGACATGGCGGAACACAAATGTGACTTGTGCGATTTGTAGGGGCTGCCTCGAGCTGCGGATATCGGTCACAACATACCTCGTGGATGTTGCTTATGGTGAGGAGTGAGCAGTGAGATTAGAAAATTCTACACGGCGTCTCGCTTCTTGGAGTGTGCGATGCTAATATGTACGCTAGCTGTGTTGAGCTAGTGACAGCCCTTATCAGCACCTGACCTGGCGATAGAGACTACAAGCGTCATCGTGCTGGTCTGATTCCTGAGATTCAATACCATTACTTACTTTACTACTTCTCAGGACGCCTATTTCCCTATTTCCTATAACACTGTCATCTCTCTCTATTTCTTCGTTTTATCATGCTAGAAGAGGCTTGCTGCACTTGCGCGGCATTTTTGTCTGCAATCCCGCCACAGTACGATGAGAAGAGTGAGAAACCTGTGGCACAAGATCGCCGCTTGGACTGCTGTGGTCGTATTATCTGCGCAAAGTGCGTAGCTGTAAGTCAAAGTATACTACTCTGATTCTAAAGCATTAGCTAAAAATTGCTCGACTATAGGAGAATCAACGCTTTGCGTCTTATTGTCAGCTTCTCTGGGTTTCTCGGTCTGCTCTGAGGGCATACTGATACCCTCTCAGGTCCATTCTGTCAAATATCCAGCGCTAAATCATCACTACCGCCAGGTTTACGAGACCCTCCCACATACTCGCCACCTGCGTCCCCTCGCCTCGCCCATGCCACGCTCGCTTCGCCACCAGATGACCAGCCACCAGCATATTCATCCCTAGATCCTCAGGTAGCCTCGTCCGAAAAACAAGCCTCATCCTCAAATCAGCCTGGAGAAGATGTGCTGCATTTCCTTGACCCCTCCCAAGATACTATCCCGTCTCTCTCATTACGATATGGCGTACCTCAGGACGCACTGCGGCGGACAAACGGGCTTTACACGAACCATTTACTTGCTGCTCGGCGCGCAATTCTCATACCTGGTGAACACTACAAAGGCGGCACGAGCTTGAGTCCTCAGCCGATAGACGGGGAAGAGGAAGAGATACGAAAGGGAAAGGTCAGGCGGTGGATGGTCGCATGTAAAGTCCCAGAGTAAGTATCCTCAGATATAATATCATTTCGAAACTCGACTCGCAGGGTAGTGCATTTCACTGACTACCTTGCGAATCTTTTTTGACGGCTTAGTTACGATGTAGCACTTCTCTATCTTAACCAAGCGAAATACGACCTTGACGCTGCTGTGGAGGCTTATATGGCAGATGAGAAGTGGGAGAAGGAGAACCCGATGGGAGCATCATCTAAAGGGAAGACAAATCAGACACTTCCAAGACGGCGAGTCGGTACACAGATAGGTTTGACAGGTCAAGTATAATGATTCGAGCGTAAGTAGACCTCAGAACCGATTCTACTGAGATTACTTCCTTCCACCGGTACGTATTAGACAAGACCAAATCCAGACCAAAAACAAATTCTAGATTCCAAATCTGTAAGTCGCCGCTATCTTAATCCGAAGATCTGCTGAATATTTATGGAAGGATGATTCCTCGGCTTCGTTTAACGTTCAACGACTAGTACATGTGTTCCAAATCTAATTACTTCTGTTACCTTATAGACTAATTGATCAAGTCTCTCATCCTTAATGTAGAAAGTTCAATTTACAACACGCTTCATCACACCATAATGCCACACAACACAGCTGGAAGTACATGATTGTCTAGAAAGGTTGACTGTATCTGTAAACGTACTTCCTTCAATTGCCATTGTACGTCGTTGATCTGTACTCTTTACAAATTGAGCAATCAGCTCTGACACCAAAATCTTGGATTCCTGCCGAGCCGTCCGATATTCCTTCAACTCGTTTGAATAGTGCCATTGAGAGACTATGGTCAGGATTCGTAAACTACAACTTGGGGTGCCCACTCTCCTAGAGGTAGTTGATCGCATATGTCTTTTGTTTTTCCTAGGAATTGTGATAGCGGTGTTGTATCGGTTCTCTTGGACAGGTATACAATCCGCAGCCTTTTTTTCAGTGACCTTGTCATGGCCTAGCTGACCCTAGATTTTAGATGCTCACGATCGTTACAAGTGCTATGGACTACTCACTCAAGGCCGGTGGCTCGATATTCCAAAGGTTCCCAATATCGAACCTCCCTCCAACTGGCAACCTCCTGGGTGTATGTTACACAAGTACAACGCAAAGGATATCTCAACGTGTCTGAAGTCTCGCAAAATCGTGTATGCTGGTGACTCCACAATCCGGCAGATATTCTGGGCGACCGCACGAAAGCTAGATGCAAAGGGTGCAGACGAAGCAAGGTACTACGCTGAAAAGCACGAGGATGTAACCTTCAGCAGGGCAGATGTCACACTCGAGTTCATCTGGGACCCGTTTTTAAATACCTCAAACCTACATCAACAATTAGCTGTTTATCGAGACGCTCAGGATACGCGAGCACAGGGAGACCAGGAAGGCCGCAAAAGTCCTGCAATAGTACTCATTGGAGGTGGATTATGGCATGTACAACACTTTAGTAAAGATTCACTGAAGCCTTTCAAGGACTCCGTCGACACCATCACTTGGCTTGCGGACCATGGCGAATATGGTGTCTCGAGGCAACATAACTCACCCTCTTCCCGTAACGGACCCAATCCAGATGATCGTGTGGTTTTTGCTCCAGTCCAAGTTCCCTGGTACGATTCCTTGTCTCCGTCCCATGCTGCGAGTCTCACTGCAGCCAACATTAACCCTTTGAATGAACATCTCCAAGAGCTCTCCACACAACAAAAGGCGCTTGTTGCATGGAGCTACTTCTTCATGACTTTACAAAGAAAGCCAGCGTATGAAGAAGACGGGTTACATGTCGTTGATACTGTCGCACGTCGGAAAGCAGATGTGCTGTTAAATATGAGGTGCAATGCTGAGGTCACCCGTATGACAAAGTATCCGATGGACAAGACTTGCTGTAGTGATTATGTACGGATGAGTTGGGTTCAATTGGCTATCGTATCCGTCTCGCTATGGACACTACCGCTCTTGGTCTGGGTTACCTTTGGGGGTATGTACACCACTATCAGTTTGAGCAGAGAAAGCCCTAATCGATATTACAGGTTTAAAACGGCAGCCATGGTTACCATCAGCCAAAATATCTCGCGCTCTTCTGCTTTTAGGGCTGGCAATGTCGTATTGCTTCTTCGCCGACCGTACACAGATATTCAACAAATCTCAAAAGCAATATTCGTCTGACGAATTCACCGCTTTAAGCGTCATCACTATCGGTCTTGGAGTCCTATCTATTCGTCGATCCGTCGCACCACCGATTCGTAAAGGGAGTATGCAAGACTTTGTGCCAAAAAATACAGACCAACCTTTCCTTTCAAGATATCAAACAGATGAATGGAAAGGGTGGATGCAATTCGCGATCTTGATTTACCACTATACCGGTGCTTCGAAAGTTCTTTGGATTTACGAGATTATCCGGATATTGGTCGCCTCCTATCTGTTCATGACTGGTTTCGGTCATACTGTCTTCTTCTACCGAAAAGCGGACTATTCCCTTCGCCGTTGCGCATCGGTCCTTGTACGACTAAACTTATTGAGTTGCCTGCTGCCTTATATCATGCGAACCGATTATTTGTTCTACTACTTCGCACCTCTTATTTCCTTTTGGTACATGGTAATATACTTAACCATGAGAATCCGCCATTCATGGAACTATTCGCTCCGCTTCCTGTTAAGCAAGATCCTGATCTCTGCCATTATCGTCACAGCTTCAGTCAGAATTCCGGGTGTTTTTGAAGGGGTCTTTCGCCTGTTAAGAAAAACCTGTGCTATTGACTGGAATGTCACAGAGTGGCGTTTCAGGCTCCAGCTTGATAATTACATAGTGTACATTGGTATGGTAGCTGCCATCATGTTCATAAGGATCTCCGATGTCTTGGGCGGAGAGCGTCCTATGAATGGCCTTTTCAAGGTTATCCACGCTCGATTTTCTCTACTAAGAACGATTTCTATTGTCGGGGCCGTTGCCATCACACCTGGATTCTGGATCCTTACACGCCGTTCACCAAATAAATTCGACTACAACTGGCGGGTGCCATACATTTCCTGCTTCCCTATTCTTTCCTTCATCGTCCTCAGGAATTGTAGTCGACATGCACGCAACTTCTACTCCTCAATCTTCGTATGGCTCGGTAGATGTTCCCTCGAGACATTTACCTTGCAATTCCACATCTGGATGGCAGCGGATACCAAGGGTCTTCTAAGCTTGGTCTCCCTTAGGCAGACAGCTACACACATAGAAGGCAGATGGGTAGACTTTGTGCTGCTTACTATAACCTTCTTCTGGGTTAGCTGGCACGTCGCTGCTGCTACGACAAGAATTACCTCGTGGATTGTTGACCCAAGCGAAGGTCGGTCGGAGGTTGAATCGTCAGAACTCCAAGGGCTTCCTTTAATCGCTCTTGAGTTGCCACGAACGAAGAGTGATCATGCGTTGAATGGGTCCCTTCGAAGACATAGGGCCGTTGTGAGTAGGTCCACGTCTAAACTCAACAAGCTCATAAGGGACGACTTGAGAGTACGGCTTGTACTTATCCTTGGGGTTATGTGGCTCCTGAATCAGGTAAGCCACTCTGCGCGCATATTGCCCCTTCTTTCCCCCAATCTACTGACATAACCGTATAGATGTACTGATAAACCAACAGTTGTGCTAAGCGCTTTGTTAAGTACTGGGTGGCATCGCGTTTTAGGCTCCAGTGCATTTTCCAGCGCTTCGTAGCATTCCCAATTGTGTGGTAGACCACCGTTTTTCTTCTACATCCTGGAGAAACACTCTCGGGAGCTTTGGGTTGTAATAGATAAGGGGAATACAGATACGATGGATAGCAATCTAGAGCTTCGAGCTATCTCGGAAAGCGTTTTCGTTATGGACCGGTTGTTCTAGATTACGATTCGAACCACCATATTGGCCAGCATCGACACTAAAACTCTCGTCGCCTGAAAAATGCCTACGCCGCACCACCCAATGATCAGCAGTCAGCATCCTTAAATCCCATACATCTCCATCAGATGCACTTCTCAAAACTAAGGGAAATAGGGAAGATACTACTTACCACCCCCTCTCCGCGCCACCACTCAGATGCTCACAACTACCATTCATCACACAAATCCAACCCCCGCCCACACCCTTTCCCCTCCACCCCAACTCCGGCACCTCCGTCCCCTTCTCCCTCCTTTCCATCTCTCTTTCCACCCTCCGTCTCACAAACTTACTCACCCCGCAAGTAAACGGTTTGAAATCCTCCTCATTCGCATCCCGCGGCATTACTCCGGTCAACACCCTACCCATCGCAATCAAGCTAGCAGCATGCGTGCATATCACTATCGCTACATCCTCATCCCCAACTTCTCTATCAAGCGAGGAGATGATACAGCTGAGAGCGTATGCGCAGCGGTCGTGCACCTGCGGCAGCGTTTCACCATTACGAGAGGGGATGATCGAGGAAGTGTAGGTGAGCGAGTGAGCCGGGAAGAGAGACCGGAGGGTTTTGGGTGGGGCAGGGAAGGGGTGCATGAAAGGGGCGTGGCCGTACCACTCCCCAAGCCCGGTGTCTACTCGTATCTCGGAAAGTCTGAGTTTATCGACCGTTGGCTGGATGGTTTGTAGACATCGGTAGTAGGGACTACTATAGACTTTGCTTATCCTTGGGTTATTGATAGAGGCGAGGTAAGCGGCCAGCTCGTGGGATTGCTCGACGCCGTGGGCGGTAAGGGGGACGTCGGCAGGGAGGTTGGTGGAGGATGGGATGGGGGTGTGATAGATTCCTGTGGTAGGGTTGAGGGTGAAGTTTGTGCGGAACTGAAGGGGATGTTAGCGGAGTGGGGGGATGGGCAAGGGAATCAGGAGAGAGGCAAGTGGAGGAGAGGGCGTACGCCGTGGCGGGTTAGGTAGATTGTAGAGACAGGCATGCTTTGTAGAGACAGAGGGTTGAGCAACAAAGAGCGTCTAGTCACCGAACATACGATTTTGTAGAGAATGCGTGCGAAGCCATCAAAGTACTCATTCCTGTCAATATTGACAGACATCTCAATTTTCGCCTCGGCATTAAGTTAGGGTTAGATCTATCTTATCTATATTTTAGTTCCCGCATCCTGAATGCCCAATGACGCTCTCCCCCCGTGCTTGCGCTCCCATCCATATATTTACAGGCTCTGGCTTTCGTATCTTGCAGGTTGCAACAATCACTCTGGGAATAGGTGTAAGCACCTTTGAATTCGGACATACCTTAACAGAAACCCTATCATACATCATGCCAATTCTTGATGAGGCCATGGACAGTCTCCCAGTTAGAAACAGCTCAAAAGGTCGGTCCTTGTTCCGCTTTGGATAGTAGAAAATCTCTTAGGTCGCTGTCGTTATCTGTTGTCGCATCAAGGAAGAGCCTGAACAGCTATGTTTGGCACTCATGCCCACATTGAGTTCTTTTACGAGCCCTCCTCGATAATTATGCGTTATAGTGTTACATTGAGATTGTTATGACCTTTGCTGCACCCGTTTAATGTAATATCCCCGAGTGCTTGTTCACCATTCGTATGACTCTAAGCTTAAGATTTCTATGACACTTGCTGTAGGAGAATTTGAAGACGCGAGCTTACGTATGCCTTCCACGACGCAGCCGCTTTTGTTGCAGAGCCGCAAAGCCTCACCCCCAGAGTCAGTGCTACATCGCTTGATACAGAGGACCCACCAGGTACTGCCGTACCTCAGAGGCAGCATCGTGCAAGTGTCGGGAAACGTCTGTCCGGGCGTCCTGGGCCAGCAGCATCGACAGTGTCCCTGAACTCTACGGCCAGTCTCAGCAGTTTTACCGGTGATGACAGACCTAAACTTGGCGGCCAAGCCTCATCATACGGCCGCTCGAGCCATCATCGTCATTCAAAAGATGTTATAACACAAGTGACAGAGTGGCTTCAGCATGAGAAGGCAAAGAGAGCTGCGCGCAGGGGGCAAACACAAGATGGCCAGTCTAGGCTCACTAGTGCGGTCGATGCTACCAAGTCTTTACTCGGTAAAGGACACAGTGAAGGCCATACGCATCAGAAAGGCAGGCATCGACATGCAAGCTCTTCTTCTGGACTGTCTGATACGAGTCTTGCCCTGGAAGAACTGGAAAAGATCGTAGCAACGGGCATGAACTTCGATGGTGACAAAGTTATCACCCCAAAACAAGAAAGAAGAGGGTCCCACTTCTCCCGCCGAGGATCTACTAGAAGACGCACTCTTAGGAAATACTCAACCGTAGCCTCATCAGACACAGACTACCAGGAGGGCGATGCTCTTGTGCCTTCCGCTGAAGTTGTCCTCGACAATTCGAAGACTCTAGGCTACACTGGAGGAGCAGCGGAATCCCAGACAGATCTTCTAAATCCAAACAAACGGAGTATGAGGGAGAATGAGGCTTGGGTGCATTTTAAGAAGGTCGGTCTCTGCCCTTATATCAATCGACTTTCTGCTACTTTTCCGAATCGCTGACATCCTAAAGGAAATCGTTCGACTAGCTCATACCTTGAGACTCAAGGGCTGGCGACAGATATCGCTTGAAAATGGAGGTGATATTGATGTAGAACGGTTGAGTGGAGCATTGACAAACGCCGTCTATGTTGTATCGCCACCAGCAGTATTACCACAGACCCCACGAGATCCACAAGATAGCTTGACGTCAATCGTATTGAAGAAACCACCCCAGTAAGTATCGCAGAGTCTTTCTGAATACTTATGTTACGCTCTCCTTGATACTAAATTGGGGATTTGACCTTTGCCCGAATTCTCAATGCTACATTCTACCAATATACCCTTTTGCTGACTGGCTTAGAAAACTTCTCCTCCGTATATACGGTCCACAAGTGGAGCATCTCATCGACCGCGAGAACGAGCTGCAAATCTTACGCCGTTTAGCTCGAAAGAAAATAGGCCCAAGACTCCTCGGTACCTTTACTAACGGCAGATTCGAACAGTTCTTCCACGCTCGTACACTGACTGCTGCCGATCTGCGAGTACCGGAGACCTCAAAGCAAATTGCAAAACGGATGCGAGAATTGCACGATGGTATCGAGTTGCTTGAACAAGAACGTGACGAAGGACCCTTTATGTGGAGGAATTGGGATAAATGGGTAGACAAGTGTGAAGAAATTATCACCTGGATCGACCACCAAATTTTATCCGGCAAGCTTGGGCCTGCTAAAACTCGCTCCGAAGAATGGAAGAATCGGGGTTTGATATGTGGCGTCGAATGGTCGATATTCCGCCGAACAGTTGAGCGCTACCGCAAATGGCTTGACGATCAGTATGGTGGCCCAGCAGGCATACGTCAACAACTAGTCTTTGCCCACAACGATGTAAGTCTCAACAATGTCCCCCTAGACATGTACGGCAATGCTGACTTCGGATAGACCCAGTACGGCAACCTCCTCCGCCTCCAACCATCTGGCGAATCTCCCCTCCTCCTCCCTTCCAACGAACACAAACAGCTAATAGTCATCGACTTCGAATACGCCTCCGCCAACGTTCCCGGCCTGGAATTCGCAAACCACTTCACCGAATGGTGCTACAACTACCACTCCCCCACCTCCTCCCACTCCCTCGACCACACAAAATACCCCACCCGCGAAGAACAGCACCGATTCCTAAGAGCGTACGTAACGCACCAACCGCACCACCCCAGACCATCCCCCTATACCGGCCCCAGCTCCGGTCCCAGCAGTTCAATCAGCAGCTTCATGCTCGACAGCCGCGCGCCCCCGGCCCAAATTGCCGAGGAAGAGCGCGAGCGCGACGAAGCCACCGAGTCCGAAATCGCCCGCCTCATGCTCGAAGCCCGCATCTGGCGCGTCGCCAACTCCGCCCAATGGGTTGCATGGGGCATCGTTCAAGCCAAAATTCCTCAGATGCGTCCATTACCACCCGCCCAAACCACCCTCGATTCCGACCCCCTATCCCCCGAGATGGCGGCCTTGGCGCAAGACGCGCTTGACAAGCGGCCGGAGGAAGGAGGCGATGAGACGGAGGAAGAGGAGTTCGATTATTTGGGGTATGCGCAGGAGCGGGCGATGTTCTTTTGGGGGGATGTGGTGCAGTTGGGGCTGGTGGGGAGGGAGGAGTTGCCGGAGGGGTTGGAGGGGAGGATTAAGGTTGTGGAGTATTGAGGGTTGAGTGGCCTGGGGGGAGGGGGAAGGGGGGTTGTTGATGCCGTGTGTAGGGTTGGTGGGAGGGGAGGGCGAGGGTGAGTGAGTATTGGAATGGGGGGTTTTCTTAGCCTAGGGGAATCATTAAGGAGGGATAGAGGACGCGCCGCTGATCTTTGTACCACTTAGACTAGCAATAGCTTTTCGTCCACCACCACAGTGCATGACGATCCATCGCTTCAGTGACAGTATCAGGCAAGCCAAATTTACAACATCATGCAACTCAATCTCTCTCGTCAACCCGTTACTGCCACACGTGCCAGAAGAAGTGGAGGAGCGACCTCGCGGAATTTGTTCTTGGTACTCGGATACTGTTGCATCTGGCGTGCGGCATCTTCGAGCGGCCCCAGAAGGAGGAAGACGGCCGATCATCGTGCAGACAATGTGCTGTCGAGGATGGAGGTGTCATGAAAGCATAAACTGGTTCCGATCCTTGAGTATGGCCAACAACCCGTGTCATTGCCATGCATAACAAGACAAACCGTTGGAAAGGACTTGACTTGAAGATGGCGACGGTGCTGGCTTTGAACAGTACGACATTGGAGCCCAGCGGACGTAGAAAAAATGCGTGAAGACGGCGTAGAGGTTGCGTCGAGACTGCGGTCTCACACAACACACACGCCAGGAGGATTTTCCCTCAAGACAGCACACCGCAACGGCGCAGTCCACAGGGCCATCCCGTCACAGCACCCATTTGCTGGACGTCCTTGGACAGGACGACAATCCACGCATTCTCCTACACGTTCTTCCCGTGCCTCCTGCAACTTATCGTCCATGCTGTGTTTCCCGCCTCTTGTGCAGTCTCACGTGAGCCTTTGGCAGTCCCCGGTCTCTATCTTTCTTGCCTCTTCTGGAACTCCGCCATCCTAAGCGCCGTCACCGCAAAGAACAACAACAACGTTCACAAACCCATGTCTACGAAGACTCTCCACTTCATGAGTATATCGCTAGAGTCATATCTACAATATAGTGCTGGTGTCTTTGATCTTACTTTGGGTCTTTGCGTCAAGGACTTTTTGTACAATGCTTCGAATCTTTGGAAAAAGATCCGTATGATCGACCACGATGCCTGCCATCAACCCTTTCACCGCCACAAGGTCGGCCACCCCCCTATGATCTACAATGCTATTGCCTCAGGACCTCAGACGTGTAGATGGAACTAAGCCCCTTTGGGTTAGCTGTCTTGCTTACTACGTGAGTTCCATCTACTAGGAATAAGCGCTAACCCGAAGGGGCTTAGCTCCAGCACGTCTGAGATACCTACTGAGGCAACAATGCTAGGAGGGGGACCCCACCAATGACTAAGCATACGAACATTTATTTAGATTCGGCGAGTCGGCGATAGCGGGGTTTACCTTATTAAGCACTCGTACCCCATCTGGTCAAGCTGCTACCAAATTTGGCCTAGCTGTTAATCAAATGGGGTGACCGACCTTGTGGCGGTCAAAGGGCTACCTACCTTACCTTACCTTAGGTACCTCCGTACGCATACTCGTATATTGCCACTTTGAAACTCGAAAGTCTAGTTTTGACAGGCATTTTGACAGGTGAACACACGTCAGATTGTCAGACCCACGAAAAGAAAACCGCAGCTAGACCTATCCTGTTGGCGTCTGGGAGTCTCTCACGTCGCCTGGTCTCTTTGGCTGTGTCAGATAAATCTATTGTTTTGCCGATGTAGGTATTTGTTGCTGCGCAATGCTTTCGGCGATATGTAAACGCCTCCGTTAAATCTGACCATGTCCGGACTTCGGAGGTTAGGCATGGCCGACCGAGCTTTATTCTAGCGTTGGTTGGCTGACCTGTACCCTCAACGTGAAACGCCTACTGTACGGGAGGTACGGAAGTAAACAGTGGGAACGGAACGACCAATAGAAGAATAGAACGAATAGAACACCGACTTGCAGGGGCCACTAAGTACCTTACATATGTACATGGTGGGTGGGGCGGCTGGCTAAGCTTCAATAGTCACGTACGGAGTATTCCGTACTGTAGATTATCCCTACCCCGCACTTTGGCTCCAATTAAGCGAATACCTTATGTACTTGGAGCGAAAGTGCGGGGTACGGATGCACAAACGCAACGCCCGTTCCGTATTTCCGCACTCCCGTCGGAACACGACGGACCGCGATTCCGAAATGCAACCGAGATGGCGGGCGAGAGATGCATCATTTCCCCGCCAACAACGGGTTTGTGAAGTGCGAACGGGATTTAAAATCGACACCAAACCTCCTGCATTATCTGTGAATACACGGCGCTCATCGTTGTCTGCAAACGTGACGCTCACCCTTCACCCGCCTCCCTAACCCTAACATGGTACGACTCTTCACGATCATCAGCACGATGATAAATCTTCACACCGCTCCAGCAACATCCAGAGATGGGTCTAGCGGATCCTTCCGAGTCCCTCGTCGTCGATACCGCGCGAGTGCGGCTGCTTCGGCCCCCAATATAGCCCTTCTGTTGCCGAGGACTACGTGTACCTCTGACAATCCTGTAACCTAATATACTGTGGGACTTGGGGTGTCAGCCGTTAGCACTGAAGCCACAGTCAGGGTTCATTTTGGGTGTGCTAGCCAATCAATCCCCCTTTGTTGGAAGATCGCAACAACTGATTTTCAAAATACCACAGTAGCCTCTCGGTTACCGAAAGGGTTAGGGTTACGTGACCGCTGAAGATGCTGCAGTCGATGTATTTAGGGAACGTTCATAGTACGTTCTACAATGCAACTCATTCCACCTGTACTTCCCCCCCTAGAAGGTGGCCATCGTGATACCCTCGACGTTTGACGGAATTTTACGTCCTTTGGGAGGTATTGTTCTGCTGCCCGTTTCAGCGAAAAATCTAGGCCCACTACCATGCAATGTTTTGATGGTGGACAAAGTACGCCGATGGGAAGAGATCCTGATTCGAAATGGGTTCACTGGCTAGCACTCAGCCGACGGAATAATCCTGGTTCAATGTCTGGTACATCGTCATCGAGTTCCTCTCCGTCATCGCCTTCCAAAGCGTCATCAAAAATCGGCGACGGTAAACCTCTGCGCTCCCGCAGCAGCGCTACAAGTTACTTTGCTTTGCTTTCCGCCAACGGAGATGGCTCCAACGATGGCAGATCATTCGCCAATCACAAGCAACACGGAAATGTCTCTGGCTTGACTACGCGTGACATGGATTCTTCGTGGGTCGCATCGTTTACTGAGCACTGGCACCAACGTCAGTGTGCGGATATGCCCGAGGAAATGGTGCAGGAAAAAGCTCATAGCTTAGAACAGCCTTTTCTCAATATCAACAAGACACTGTCACCTTCGGAGACTCAGCAACTGCAGGTGCAGACAAGCCTACCTCAAGATCCAGAAAATGGTGTTGTATCCAACACCGCCACTACTGCTTCTACTGCACCAGCCGTTTCCAGCTCAGTGGGAATAACAAGCCCGTTGCCATCTCCCTTGAACAATCTTTTGGATTCCGATATTGACAGCCTGGGCACATTCACTGAGTTTCTCTCTAGTTTTTATTGCGCATTGCCCTTCGATGCAACCGACACACAAGCAAACGGAGCTGCAGCACCGTGCGCTACAGCTGGGCTCGATTATGGAGATCTCACCTGGCTCGAAGAGCAGCATGCATATCCTCTCAATACAAGCGATGTGTTGGGGGGTTCAAGTCCTACTAGCAAGCGTAGTCGCGAAGGGTATCCTGGCGATTACACAAACGATGGTCAAACTCACCTAGAAAACGTTACAAACAAAAAGCAAAAGACTTTTCATCCGTGGACTAATCGTCTCGAAACATCATCACCATTTTCTTCTAGTCAATAGACAGCAACAACCCACCTTGGAAAAATGAGCGCTACAGCAGACAGGCAGAATAAGGAGGAAGGGTCACGTGATTGATAGACGATAGACGAGCAGCTGCCGAGCATCTAGCAGGGCACAGAGTAGTACATAAACGAACACGAAGCCCACGGCTTCAGGTGTGTTCAGCATCATTCGTTATCTGTAGCTTCAGCTACCTTAGATAGCCCTACAAAGCTACAGTTACCCCTCAAAGCTCAGAGCTCGTCTTCCTTGCCTCGACACTCCCCTGCCCCAGAGAACCAACCCTTGGTTCACCGAAGTTAGTTCACCGAGACAAACGCCGACACCAAAAGTCACCCACAAGGACTGTTCCATCCTCATCAACAAGCATGTTGGATGCTTTGATGTCACAATGAAGCCAGCCATTTATGTGGAAGGTAATTCAGTCCTTGGAGCGCTTGTTCAAGCGCTTGTGGCAACGATGCTTTCTTCTCGAAAGGACTGCCGGAGCTCATGAGACGAGTTGCAATGTGTGTAGTTTGCTGCCATTGATCCAGCAGCCACCACGCACACGCAAAAGAGTTGAATATTGGAAAAGCGACATGAGCTGCGTTTCACGGCGAAGGTCTGCAAAGTCGCATTGGAACGCTTCGAGGTCAATAACCTTGACGACTGCGCATGCACGTCCTTTGTAGCGGTTGCAAAGTTGCTTGATGTACAAATAGATGATGCTCCAAAACCAATGGGAGGATCGAGAATAATATAGGTAGTCGCTTGATTTGGTTCGAATAAGGTACATGGGCCAGTCATCGACGACGGCGCTAATGTGTTGCTTGCTGCTGGCCCGCCCTACTCTACTGGTCTCATTGCCAAGCAAAACCAGTCTCAACTCTCAAGTGATGGCGGAAGAATAATGACTGAAGTGGTATGTATAGCTTTGTTATTAGTTAGACATGCCTATGCTATTATTATACTGTACCCAAAAGTATCAGATCTCTGGAAAACGTGAGATGCACATTGTTCCGGCGTCTTGGAACGGAAAAGCGGCTCGACAAAAGTTACGAGCAGTCATTCGGAGCAGAGTACGCGCTTCGAATGGCTACAGTAGACGACTAGACGTCGTCCCCTGCTGCTGGACAGGTGCCCAAAGTGCGCGCTAAAATCTCACAACAATCCAGCTCCGTCGGAGTCCGTGTGCCCTATCCAGCGCTTCTTCTGACTCCGCCGCCTCCGGTTCAATGATGAAAGGATGAGTCAAGGTATACTCGGACGGAGCGATAATTCAAGCTCGGATCTCCTCCTCATGACCGTGCCGTGAGCATCTGGGAGGCGCGGAGCAACGGTCTATCTCGTTGCCCGCGGCCACAGATGGCTTCAGTGCAGATCATGGTAGGTTCAGCTAACGGACCTGTGCACGAGAACCCTCTTTCGTATCCGATGAGGATTGCCAGGCCCAAGGGAACCTCAAGAGATAAAACGAGCCAAGATGAAGACATGACCCCATTTAGTCACACCTTGAGCATTGATTCTTTCTTCCCAACATCTTTCCACCAAACCAGTCAACAAGATGCCTTCCGTTAGCCATCTTCCTTCTACAGATACCCAAGTCTCCAAGATCCTTTCCATCATCTCGGCCTACCGCCACCGTTCGGTCAACGTACCAGACCGCTTTGCAAAATTTGTTCCACAGCTTCAGAAGCGACTCACCGACACTGTCTCCAAGAAGGAACCTGTGCGTTTCATCTTGCCGGCTTTCCCTTTTAAGGCACCGGCCGAGGACATCAAGAGCAAGACCCTGGGCTCATTGCCAGACAAGGCTGAAGAAATTGCTCTGCAAACGCTCGATGGATTTGCTGATTCCATTGCTGAGATCTACGAGGGTGGCGCCAATGTCGTGATTGTGTCGGATGCTTCCGTCTATGGAGGTGCGAAAAGCATAGTATCCCTTGGAAAACTATCGTGTCGCTAACACTGCTGTGCTATAAGACATTCTACAAGTCTCGGACGCCGACGCTTTTGCTTACCAATACGAGTTGCGAAATTTTGCCTCCTCTCTCGGTCTCAAGCACCTTGAGTTTGTACGCCCAGGTACGCTAGCCGGCATCTTTTCCAAAGATGCACAGACGCTCGAGAAGTACTCTGCCCAGGTACAACAAACACGCAATCTTCTCGACGGTCCTTTTGCACAACAAGTTGATACAAGCGAGGATGAAAATGTGCAAGCAACAAGCAAGCACTACGATACGGCTCTTCCAAAAGACCAAGATCCAGAAGCTTTCAAGGCTGCGATGCTAAAGCGAGGAAAGGTACGATTCTCGTATTGACTGTCAGTCGTTTGTCATTGAATGTTGCTGACACTATACATTCCCTATTTATTAGGCCTACGCCAAGCTGATTGCTTCAACATCGCAATCGTCCATTCGTCTGTCTATCCACGAGTCAAACAATGTCGGCAAAATCACTCTTGACCTCTTTCCTCCATCGACGAACCCAAGCTTTCTCACACCATGGCATGGCGCCGTCGCCGTCCTCGCGGATGCCAGCGTGCTCGTTGTCGATGCATCGACGGTAGACAAGGCTAAGTTTGACATTGTGACCGATGCTCAAGGACGACCTTGGTTGCTACGTGAAAAGTCTGACCTCTTCAACTGGCCCGGCATGACGCTCGACTTTGAGCCGCTCTACCCATGTGGTATGCTTGTCAAGCCTAGGGAAGGTCACGGCCCCTACAAGTTCGAAGATGTGGATATGAAGCACGTGCGCCGTCTTGCCCTTTCCACAACACCTCTACTTCTTCGAGGATTCACCATGGAGGTTCAAAAAGAAGTCTTCCGTACCAAAGCTGGCGAGTTGGGCGAAATCCAAATGTGGCCATTTGGCGATATTCTCGAGGTTCGGGAGAATGTAAGCTTGAACATGAACAACGTTCTCACCAACGAAGCCATGCCTTTCCATTACGATGGTATCTTCAAGACGGTCAAGGATGAAAAGACGGGCGAGTGGATTTCGGTGCCGCCATTATTCCAAATGTTCCGCAATCGTGCAGCAGATCAGCAAGTTGGAGGCTTGACACTCTTTTCGTCGTCACGTAACATGCTTCCACTCCTCGGCCCAGAAACCATCCAGCTTGACGAGCTGCGTAAACTCAAGTGGGAGACATTCACGGTAGCCAATCAAGCCTTTGGAGGAAAAGAGCTTATTTTACCCTTCATTGCACCCCACCCAGAGACGGGCGCTGATACATTCCGTTTCCATGAACCCTGGCCAGCAAGCAAGTGCATTGGCGCGACCAGTGAACCGACCATCGTCGAGGTGCCTGGCCTACCCGTTGCCGAGGGAGATGCGCTGTGCGACAAACTTACCACACTCATGTACGATCGCCGAGTTGTCCTGCGCCACCAATGGAGTGAAGGTGACTTTATCTTCAACGACAACGCCACGACACACCACACACGAACAGCCTTTGAGAGTGGCCACCGTGAACTCTGGCGTGTGCACGTCAGTTAGATGCCAGGAATCCTATAGCTTTATACCTTCGTCTTGCATCTATGATACTTCCTTTGATTTGTATGTTCGCTTTCGCTTGATTGAAGTAAAAAGAAAGAGCAATGAATTCATGCTTGTTCCTAACTATTTGGGTACTGCTTTCCCATCGTTGCCATACTGCCGTCAGGTTGGTAATTCAAGTCTGGGAGCAAATGACAGCACGTAAATCCCGTTTATTGATACTTCAATGATTTTTCCATCTATTTGGTTGGAGTCGCAATCGAGAATCATTGAATGTGGTTCTCATTCATTGTTTGATCCTTGGTCCGACACATATACAAATTGTCTCATCGCCTCTTCTACAGAAAATTTGACAGATTTGTGAATGGTTGATATGCTCTGTGCGTTCTGGGGACAGACTCCGTGCATCCCGGAGCAAAACCCGGAGACGTAAAAGGCCACGCACAAACGAGGCTAATGCTTCTTTTCAGGCTTGTTGACTAGAAATTCGTTGTTTCAATCAATTACGTTTCATGGAAATGACAATTTCCCTTCGCCTCTTGCCATTGTTTGGATGTCTTGCTCCGGTTTCGAGAGCACATTATGTGCGTTTGCCAATAGTACCAATGTGAAACAAGCGCAACAATGAACCCATGTACAAAACAAAACCCAAGGATAGTAAGAGAGGTACACAGAGAGGAGGAAACCTAGCGTAGAGCAAGCTTACATAGACCCAGCGGAGAGATCTCCGCCACTAGAAAAGGGTGTGATGGCAAAATGAGAGCTAGAGTCATTGGTACCCCCATCAGTGTTATTGATCTGTCGTGGTCGTACCACTATAGCAAGGCAACCACCACAAGGTGACGAATGGCAGCTGATGACGAAACAAATCAACCTGCTACCATAGACCAAGCTTTCTTCAAACAGGCCAAACCAAAAAGGTACCTTGCCTATACAATACTTGGCAGTCTTCCACCACTTTCCGAAAGGCAAGAACGCCAGCGAGTCATGTCTGTATCGTCTTTGCATGATCACCTCTCGTGGGGCTTTGGATGGAACATCACTCGTGGATACAATTCTATCACAACGTCTGTCTCCAAGAACATGGAAATCAAAACCTTGGTGGAGATATATTATCGTCAAGTGGCTCTGTACCTCTCTGCAAGGAGAGCAAAAAACCGAGTATCGAACGTTCCGAGGCCAAAGATGTATCAAGCTCACATTGTAGCCGGCCTCGACCCGAAAACTCTGATGTTGATACGATAGCGTGTGATACATGGAGCAGGCAAAAGTCTCGCAAGCATGTCTTTAAAAACGCCAACGCAGCTTTTCATTGAGAACTTTGACATTTCAGGCTATTCTACTGATGGAAACGGCAATAGTGAAGCAGATACGCCACCGCTAGCCAGCGATTTGGGGCCCTTCTGGTGAGGACGGTTCATTCGAAACGGGCTCTTCTCAAGAGGTGTCGCAACAGTCGGTACTCGTTGCCAGAAAGAGACCAAACGACCTTACCGAAAAATACAACGAACGTAATGACCGGATGACAAGAGGCGTTTCGAGCAGACTCTTTGCGAAAGAAAGACACCGCTGTTTTTCTGTATGACGCATTGTACAGTGTCTTTCTTGCTGTCATCTTACTACTGGTTCATCAAGACGACTAAATATCTAAGCACATTCCCCTTAACATGAACAAAACATGAACAAAATAGAATTCCTCTTTAGAAGTTCAATGTTGGAATTTCAGGTGTGATTTGGTTGGTAATCTCCGCCCTATAGGGCTGGGGGCCGCTAGTAGAGTTTTCACCGTCCACCTCCTAGATAGACAATCCAGCTTCAACCCCATATACTAAATGCCCCATATGACCTCGTATTCCAATATTCAAGACTACAGGGTGAGATAAAACACCAGACAAACCTTACCATGATGCACTTGTTCGTGTGAAAAAAGTTCAGCACTAGGGCTATTGGATGATGAGTCGAAAGGTCCCCATGCACAGTCATGGCTCCATTCGGACCTGAACCGGAGCACTTTTCCATGCACTGCCCGTGAGTCCTAGCGGCTTTGCTAGAGCCTTCGTCCGGGTCCGCGGAGTGCTGGGGAGGCGAATCTCGTAGTGCATCAACTCGGACTCCGGTAGTGCGAGCTAAGCAAAGTGCAGAAAGACGCGGTGTTGGATTAATGGCGCGGAAAGGATGCATTCTTTGTATCGAGTGTAGAAGCAAATCAGCATCGGTTTTCCTTGACCAACTTCTCTTTCTTTAGGCTATTTCCAATGGCGCCGCCTCGCAAGCTGATGTCGTCAAGCGACTACGCAGAAATGTTGAGCCGCTACGACATTTGGCTCTTTGACTGTGACGGTGTGCTTTGGTCTGGTGACGATGCCATTGCAGGGGCTCGCGAGATAATCGATTTGCTACGAGGCCTAGGGAATCGAGTGTTATTTGTAACAAATAATGCCAGTCGGAGTCGAAAGAGTTTCAAGAAAAAGTTCGACAAATTGGGAATCAAGGCCAGTGAGGTGAGGAGCGACACGTGGTTGTTGTTTTCTTATGCTGACAAGTTCATAATGGCATATAGCATGAGATTGTGTCGAGTTCATTCGCAGCAGCAGTCTATCTCAAGAATGCGCTCAAGTTCCCTGCAGACCGTAAAGTGTACGTCATGGGTATGCAAGGTATTGAAGAGGAACTTGATGCCGTCAACATCTTGCACTGTGGTGGAACAGCAGCCGAAGACAACCAGCTCCTCCCTGCCAATGACTTTTCTTCCCTTACGAGTGAAGAGGCAATTGATCCCAGTGTTGGCGCAGTTCTTTGTGGCTTTGACATGCACATGAGCTATACAAAATTGTGCAAGGCATTCAAACACATTACGCGCAAAGGAGCCGAAGGAGCCGTCCTTGCGGGGGAAAAGGGTGGAGGCTGCCACTTTATCTTGACGAATGACGATTCAACTTTTCCAGCTGCTGGTGAACCATGGCCAGGTATGATATACATACAATGGCTGAAATGTGCTAACGACACATTTCTTTTGGTAGGTGCCGGTTCCCTCGCTGCTCCACTCATCTGTTCTTCAAAGCGTGAACCAATAGTGATCGGCAAGCCACACGCCCCCATGCTCGACATGGTCAAGTCGTTCTACAAGATTGATGAAAAACGTGCAATCTTTGTGGGCGACAACATCAATACGGATATTTTGTTTGCCAAGCATGGCAACATTGATTCGCTCCTCGTCCTCACAGGCATCTCCACAGAGAGTGACTGCCAAGCCGAAGACATTTGGCCATCGTATATCATCCAGAGCATTGGCGATTTAGCACAGTGGAAGGGTGATCATGTCCAAACTACAGGCTTGAGCACTGTTGAAGGACGTGTAATTCATGCTTTCTAGACCGAATTCATGGGACAATGCAATAGAATCCCACGACCTTCTTTGCTCACTCTGTTAGACCATCGTAGATGAGCATTTCCTTCTGTATACCAAATTTCAACAAACATTTATTGCCCGAGATCAGCGGGCGATAGTGACTTTCATGCCTAAAGTTTTTAGGGTTTGTCCCCTAAATTTAGGTGACGGTCGCATAGAAATTAGGGGGCTACTGTATGATAGGGCTACATATGTACATAAGGTACCTAAGGTACTAAAAATCTTGCTGGTTCCGGCCCGTGCTAGCCGAACCTTGCCTGGCGCTGCACGAGCGGGCAACTGGGACACGCCGCACCCGCCCAACCGCCGGAGAGCAGTGGCCAGTGAACAGAATGCCTCATAGTCATGGCGCTAGTGGGGCAATACTACCTACCTTACACAGTGCCCACCAGATTTCAGAACGATGGGCGTGTATGCTGAGAACTGCAACCAAATAGCAGAGCATACGCGCGCAACATTCTCCTTGACATGAACCATGCCCTTTTTCCATCTTGCCACCAACAATGGTTGATCATAGTACAAAGGACGGGGACGCCAGCACCAAGGCCTCCCCAGGCTCTGAATCTGGCGTGCGCAAGTTTACTCTGTCCTGTGCACGATGTAGAGCATCCAAGCTCAAATGTGACAGAAAGGAACCATGTGTATGTTGCCGTCTTTCAATGCGATATTGACGTGGTAACTAATCTTTTTCATGTAGATAGAATGTGTCAGGCGTAACGTCGGTCATCTTTGTACCAAAGATGCATGTCAGCCAAGGGCAAAAAGGGCAAAGACGGAACACAACAATAATAATACCAAGACGTGAGTTTTGCTCCATGATTCTTCGTACCAAACCTCTCACTGACTTACGTTTATGTTATCAGCAATGCGTCACAAAACCTGGAAACAGAAGCAGAAGAGGCTGCACAAGCACTCGAGCACTTCGTCGAGGGAACGTCTCGCACCAATGCCTACCCATCCGCTGTCTTTGAATCAACATTATCCTTTGTGGCACCAGACTTTCCCAACATGTACTGGTTAATCACCAGTAATCTACAAAGACAAGGTGAGAAACTTGCATTGATTCGAGAAATTGTCGATGCTATGCCCGGGCTAGACATGATTCATCTCCTCTACGAAGTCTTTGTCACTCGATGTCAAGGTCCTCTTGGCAATGTTGTACATACACCGATATTTATGAAGCAAGCAGAGGAGTTTTGTGGCTGCTTGGGTCTTGCTTCGCCAGAAGCACAAGTCATGGCCCTGTCCAGTACAATTTCCATGGATACACTTGCCTGTCACCTCTTGGCGGTGCGTATGCCACTATACCGCGCATCAAGCGTATGCTCACGTTTCCTTTTTAACAGCTCGTACTCGCTCTCGCCTTTCATCCCACACCATCTCAACTTGGCTGGTCTCCTACATCACTGACTCTTCGTGTGGAAGAGCTTCGAGCGTCAGATGTGCATTCCAAGACGTGGAGGTCACTTGCCTTGCGTTGCATTCAAGGAGGGGTGTCGCTCTTTTGTGGTTCGATTGCCAGTTTACAAGCTTCCATTATGCTTTTGCTCGATGGCCAAGAGGGATCGTTAGCGCTCGATGCAATCTTGGTCACCGCAATTTCGGGAGCCCAGAAACTAGGTTTGCATCGACTGGGTGACGCAAGGTTGGAAGCCTCTGCATCGCCCACCTCTTCCTCTGAAGATGGCTCATCAACATCGACGGAGCCACCCCGCATCCGAACAGAAATTGGTATTCGCATCTGGTGAGTCATTTGAACACAAACATCTCTCTTTGGAGCTTGGTCTCTGATTTGTTTGAAACATAGGTGGGCACTTGTGATGCGAGATTGGTCACGCGGACAAGCGCTGGGTTACTATAGTATTCGCCCCTTACAATTCAGTACTCGGATGCCGTTGCACATAAATGATGATGATCTCTGCCCGACGACGTTGAAGGTCAATGTCCATGGTCACATCACTGAGCGGCCTCGATCCGAGTTCACCATGCTCTCATATACAGTCCACGCTCTGGAAATTGCGGTTTGTGCGCGTGAGTCCATTGACTTGCGTGGTCCCCTACACCAAGCACAACGACAAGAAGAGACAAATGAAGGTGCAATGATGCGAAACCATCTCAACAAGAAGTATGAAATTTTTGTTGCTGGATTGCCGTCTTACTTTAGACTGGGAAGCAGCGTGGGACTCACTTCAACGGGTCCCATGGCAGCGATACCAGTGCAGCGATGGATGCTGCATCAGCAGCTTTGGAGCCTATTCTTGAGACTTCATCGAGCCAGTCTGTCGTCTCAGGATGGGCACGCATCCTGTCAGCTACTGGCACAGAACATTATCAGCACTCAAGCGCAAATACAAGCACGGTGCGCCGTTTGTGGTTCTCTATCCACCAGCGATACCCAATTGTTCAATGCTGCCATTGTACTGCTCATCGACTTGCTATTCTCATCCAAGCACAAGGATGCAGATAGTTCAAGTGCCCAAGTAAGTCGATTAATGACAAGAGACAAGATTCGGGAAGCTATCGAGCTATTGCGGACGCAAAGAGATGCACAAGGCTCACCGTTCCCACAAGACCCTCAATTGGAACGAGTCAAAGCCGCTGCTCAGCGAAGTGTTATTGCTCTCGAAGCCTTGATGAAGCTAGAGGAAGAGGAGTCTGGCAACAATGAAGAAAGCAACGGAGCGAATTCGACAGGAAACCGTCTGGAAGGACAAGGAGTAAAGTCCGACAGTAGGGCAAGGAAATCGCTCAAAAACCAGGTCATGAACGTCTTGGAGGCTCTTCAAGAAAACGCCAGAAACGCAGCTGCAGCAATGGAACAAGCAAATTTAAACTCGTTTTCCGCTCTAGACATGTCTATGCCTTTACCAACTGCTACTGCTGGATTCCAAGACCTGGACGTGCTACCAGTGCTCTCCAATGACCCGAGCTGCAACTTTTGGGAATTCTGGGACTTTGCTCCTCCTCAATCTCCTACCGAGAATGGTTTTTTTCCGGCTACAGCAGACTTGCAAACCTTCGTCGGCTCGATGCCCTTTATGCCGTCTTCCGGCGAGGCGCACTCGTTGAGCAGCTTCGGCACACCAGAATTTGCCGATGTGTATAGCATTCCTGATGGCACCCGTGTCACACACACGTCACCTTCGTCTATGGGGAGTGGACCTACCACGTTGAGCGGAGGATGTGAGGCTGCAACGACACCTTCAAGCGCTGATGCATATGTAGCAGCCAAGTTTTTATTAACTCATGCCTTGGGCGATGGGTACCCTCTCCCCCCTGTAGGTTAGATCTTTTGGCAAGCAGCAATGTTCCGTGGCCAATGTATTACGGGATAGTACGTAGTGTGAGGAGAATGACTCGTCACCTCTTGTTGGGGTAATGCAAGCAAATCTGTCATCAAAGTCCATCTTTTCTCTCTCTTTGGGTACATCATATTCTTTGTCAGCATGTTTTTTGGTGCACATCACATTGTGGCAACGTAGACGAGAGAAAATGTACAGTCATTTCATTTCAAGTGATCTTTAGTTCATTTATAGTACCGATGTGAGAAATTTCCGGAGGAAAATGTTATTCTACACGGTAGCATTGGTGCTGCTCCGAGGCAAATCGACAAAGGGATCGTCGGCAGGATCCGAGTGCCACCGGTACTCCAAGCCAAATGCAACAAATCGGGCGTGTCCCAGTGCCTTTTCTTTGTCGAAGCCCGGGATCGCCGTTGCGTCTCCCTTGGCGCTTGCCTTTTGTAGCGGAGTGGGAGCGGCTTTACGATCCTCGGGAGCAACATAGGTGTTGGCGAGGAAAGCAAAACCCGCATCGATACCGGCCGTGACGCCCGACGAGGTCAAGAACTTGCCATCTTGCACCCAGCGGGCACGCTTTTGCCACTGGACGCCCGGGTCTAAAAGAAAAAAAAAGGTCAATGTAAAGCAAAAAGTGACGGGACTATGGTAAGCCCAACTGCACGTACACTTTGGCGTGAATTCATCATAAAGGCGCTTGTTTGTTGTTGCCTTGCGGCCATCGAGCTGACCCGTGGCAGCGAGGAGGATGGATCCCGTGCAGACGGTAAAGACATTGGCTGCACGGTCGGCAAGCTGAGCGATTTGCTGCAGCAGAATGGGATCCCACACCAGAGGCATCATGCCGAACCCTCCCGGGATGAAGAGCGTATCGAATTGCTCCTCTTGCTGGAGAGCTTCGGCCAAGGAAAGGTTGGGCAGAGTGCCAATCCCGTTTTTGATGGAGGATTCCAAGCCATGCGGAGCACCCAGGTTGTGGATGTTGACCAGCTTGAGAGTGTAGTAGTCGCTGCGGGGGACAATAGCGCCCAAGGGACCAAAGAGATCGAGCGCTTCAAACTCGTTGTAGACGAGCGAAAGGATGCGGTGCTGCGTGGGCATTTTTTTTTCTTTTTCAAAATGCCAAGTCCGAGTTTTTTGACCAACACAACCTTTTTGCAAGAGTTGAGGGATTTGACGAAGTTTTCACTTCTTATTTTGTGTGTATACTGTACCTAGTGCGGAGTAATCGGACTCTGGCTGGAGAATCCGTGGAGAGAGTTGTTTGTAGTGTCCGCGGACCGAGTTCGACAGTCCGTAGCGCGAATCTTTGCTTTGCCTCCGAGTATTCTACGTCCGCCTCAAGAGCGCTGTCACAATGCAGGTGCCGTTCGTCACTGACGGATCGAGCACTTGGTGAGAGGCCAGTGATGTTAGCCGTTGACAAAGGCCTAAGAAGAATGTCGAGGGCAGAGGATTCTTTCATTTCTTTGGTTCATCTCTCTCTTGCGTTTCGATGCACGTGCTAGTGAGGTCACGAGGTGAGGTTCGTTTTGATGGGCTTGACCTATTGAGGCCTAGTGGCAATTCGGGTTCAATAAACTCCAGCATCCAGCATCCTCCATAATTAACCTGTACTTCGTACATCCTTCCCCCACAGCTGGTTATTCAATTCTACTGGCTACTTCATACTACATAGCTCTTTTGCCCCTCCTTATCTCTGTTCGGCCATAGATCTGAAAGCTGCAGTGATGACGCGCGCAAAGCACCGTAGGAACGCGTAAAATTCCCTATTCCCTCGCCAAGTATGCACAGCTCTTCGAAAAGAATGGGCTCTTACGGTTTGTAGCCGCGAAAACATACCTTGATCTTTCCATGAGACCTAAATATTCACAGAGCTGATTTACAATTCTCGTACCAAGTCTGTCTGTATCTTCTAGCAAAGCTAGAACTCTAGACGGTGGCGCTGCGAGCTCTCATAGAACAAGAACAATATAATGTTGCAGCCAATTGTGCTAATCCATTTCTAGAAGTGACAAAAGTACTCGAATGATAAGCTACCAGAAGTTCTCTCAAGCATTTCCGTTTGCTGCAGGAGCTTCTTCGACTGTGCCGTCATTGCTCTTGACCTCCTTCTCGGCATTCTCTGTCCCGTCGAAGCGGTGATCACGAACAAAGAGAACAACCACGAAGAAGGCAACAGCTGCAAAGCCAACGCCGAGCCAGTAGGCACCACGATACCCGAGAACAATGTCGCTACCGCCCTTGTTGACGTGCGCCTCTACGGTGGCAGCAACACCGAGGCCAATGGCAATCGAGTATTGCACCACCGTTGAGATAAATGACCCGGCCACACCTTGCTCCTCTGGCAAAACCGCATTGGAGATGATAATACCAGCCGATGCAAAGGAGAGGTCCGGCCCTCCAACGACGAGGAGGCAGGCTGGAAAGATAAAGGCCCAATAGACTTTTGAGTAGTTGGCAAAGCTCATCAAAAGGTTGCCGATGAGGAATGAGAACATCGAAACGCCAAAGATGTACTGGGCTGGAACCTTTGGAATAAAAATGCCGACCGATGCCGTAGCAAAGAGACCTCCAATGACTAGAGGAACCATTTCTGCCACGGCAGAGAGAGGAAGTTCCTTGTGAATTGTGAGAATGAAGATGGTCGTGTAGTAAAGGAAGATGCCAAAGGACATCCAGCCAAAAGACATTGCTGTCACGACAGGAGTAAAGCCTTTGCGTTTCCAGAGCGAGTTGGGCAAAACTGGTGCCGAGACGTGTGACTGAGAAAAGGCGAAGGCGACGATAAAGACGATGCCGACTATGAGAAGGGCGTATGTGTAAGGCTCTTGCCAACCAACCACAGATGCTTGATTCCATGCAAAGGCAAAGAGGATGAGACCAGCAACGCCGAGAAAGGTGCCGATGTAGTCGAATTGCTTGAAACTGAGTCCTGGAACAGGGGAGCCAACGCTGTGTGGAACAACGACAAAAGCCGCAATGCCGAGCATGAGGCAGCTAATGGCCCAGAACCAGAAGCCCCATCGCCAAGTGACTTTCTCAGCAAAGGCAGCACCAATGAGGCCACCAAAGATGTAACCCGAAGGAGCGCAAAAGCCGAGGAAAGCAAAGGCAAGGTTCTTCTTGACCGAAAATGGTGGGAAAGCTCGCCCCAAGAGTGCAAACGAGTTGGGTACCAGAGCGCCATTGCCGACGCCAGTCATTGCTCGAGCAAAGTCGAAGAAGACAACACTGTGTGCAAAGCCGCTGGCAAGAGACCAAATGGCCATCCAGATCCATCCAAAGATGAAGACATACTTGTGGCCAAAGTGGTCTCCCAGTCGTCCAGTCACCAAGACAAAAGCACCACCGCACAGCGAGTATGCTGCCAGGAACCAAGACATTTGTCCATTGCTTGTCACATTGAGAGCACGACCGATTTGTTGCACAGAATATGCCGTGTTTCCAAGACCTCCGACGGAAAAGAGCTGAGACAAGCCAATGACAAGGATAAAGATAGCCTCTTGAAATGGAGACGAGAAATGGGAGGGTGGAGCAGCTGCGTCCGGCTCGCCAGCGCCACCAGGTCCGGCAGCGGCGCTATCAGATCGCTCAGATGCTTCTTTGCTGAGAGGTCCGTCGTGTGGAATTGTAGATCCGCCGGTAGAAGACATTATGGTCTTTGCAAGGTGGAGTGGAGCGGAGCAAAGTGAACGCTTGTGGCGGGAAAAGAGTTTGTTGTGCCAGATAAAATTGGTGTCCAGTGTGGGCAAGTAAGGATGGGCACTTCTTTAGGGCACCGGCTTTATACTGTTTTTGATCTCAGCCCTAAATTTGTGATTTGATTAGGCGTGTTGTCATGGACATTGCATTGTTGAGCTTGCCATACCCCCAGGCACGGAGGCTCGTAAAGCTCCGCGGAATCTGGCGTGCTGACCAAAGACTCCGAAGCCAGAAACGAATCCCGTATCCGGTAAGCGCTAAAATAGCGTCGCGAAGTCGCGTTGTTCAACGTCTATCTTCCTTCGTTGTTCCTTCACCACAACACCGAATATTGATCCATATTGCTGCTTGTTCTCAGAGCATTTGTCAACCAAGTAGACCTCAAATTCACCACTGCTCATTACAATGCAGACAAACGCACCGAATGGAGTTGCAGAAGCAGCCTGTAACAATTCGCAAGGGCAGTCGGCTTCTTCGCAGCCTGAACCGCCACAGAAGACGGGTAAAGACAAAAAGATTTTGAGCTGCCACTCTTGCAGACGGCGGAAGCTCAAATGTGATCGTTCTGATCCCTGTGGTGCTTGCCAGGCACGAGGCGAAGGTCATTTGTGTACCTGGGAGGAAGGCCAAAGACCAGAGTGAGTCTTGTCAAAGCTTTGCATTTTGATTTTATGACCTTTGATAACTGATCCTGGCGTGCCGTTCGCTCCTGTCAGGAAAAACAACCGAGAAAGTCTAGAACAACTTCCAAACTTGATTTTGAAGCTTACAGAAGAGGTCAAGGAGCTCAAAACCTCTAATTCAGAGTTGATGGAGAATATCCGATACAAGGAAGGAGCAGCATCTTTGGAAGGTCTCTCGGCAAAGTTGAGCACGACGCCAGATATCATTCCATCGCTTGGTAGGTCTGATGCGAGCTCCCTTGGTTGTTTTACAACTGTGTCTGTTGGAACGAGCCCCATTCTGACTATGTGCTCTTCTTTCCCTCAAGGGTCAGATTCCCCATACCAAAGTCCTAATCGCAAACGATGGACGCAGTCTCGAACTGCTACTTTGCTTCCTGAAAGTCCTTTACTATGGGGTTTGATTTCGCAATTCGTGAGTATTACTTTATCGTCTAGTAAGGAGAACAGTAGTTTGGCTTATTACTTGTTCTGATGTTCCATGGCATCAGCTTCACGCTTCTGGATCGCTAACTGGATTCATCGATGTTCACCAATTGGTCTCTGAAGTCGAAGAAGTGGAGCAAGTTCGTAAAGGGATGGAGAATTGCGGCTCGCCCGTTTCTCTTGATCATTTTGACGTCAAAGTGTCACTTATCCTTGCGTGTGCAAGTCTTGCTGCTGTGAATCTTGACGCGGTCAAAGCGCAGGAGCTCGGTATTGCTCGTATCAACATTGATGCTTTTGCAAGAGATCTGTGGAGAAAGGCAAGGTCCTTGATTACGCATTTAGACTTGGACTCTTTCACTACTGGTTTTGAGGCGAGCATGTCCGCGTTGCCGAGAGCACAGCCTTCTCTAGCCGACTCTCATGCGAATTGTCAACAGACAGGGTCCGCTTCAACTTGTGCCTCGATTTTGCTATTGAGGGTTGTGGCCATCAAGATACTACTGCTTCTAGCCGCTCGATCGTTTGCAGCACCTTCCGAGTGCCTCAAGCTCCACCTTGACACTATTTCTTCTGCCGCTGAAGCTTCTTTGGATTCACCCTGGGATGACGATGTGCCACTCGAAGAACGTGAATGGCGATGGCAGCTTTGGTCTTTTCTCTGTGTTCTTGACTGGACTTCTCCAGGCATTTACCACAATGGCAGCTACTTTATTCGTCCCGAAATGCACAGCGACCCTCCGTCAAAGGTTCCAGGGATTCCTGATGATGGAACACACTCGCCTACAATGGAAACGGAGCACTTGGAGAGACTGAGCCAAACTAGATACTTTTTAGAGTACGCGCTAGCCCTCGCCAATCTTTCTCGTAGAGCAGAGGATTGCATCATCCGCCCTGGTCCCATCTCGCCTGCTCAAGCTGCCGAACTTTGCTCTGAGCTGGATGCACTAGACAACAAGCTGAGTTTCTATCAGTTGCTCGGTGGTGGTGCAGGACGAGGAGGAGAAGGTATTGGTCCAAACAATAGAGTCAGCGGCAGTGCTAGTGGAGGAGGGAGAGTTAACCGAAGCGGTAGCAGCCACACTTCAAACGAGCATCGAGTCTCTCTTCAAAGAGCACTCCAAGTGCAAAACGTCCATCTTAGTCTTGAGCTGGGCCTTATCCGCTTCAAACTGTTCCGTCACGAAGCTTTCCATCTAATGCACGACGTCATAACTTCTGGACCACTTCGGATGATGTGTATGGATGCTTGCATGGATGCTTGCATACTTGTCCTATCTCAATGTAGAAATATTGGCATGGGTGTCCCGCACATGGTGAATCTAGGAGCCGAAGGAATACGAAGTATGGTAACCGACCTCACAAGTGGTGCCAATGGAGAAAAACGCCCTTTTCCAGGAACTTTCCGTCGAATCATCCAGCCAGCTTCGTCAGCAGCTCTTGTAGGGCAAGTTTTGCTCCATGCTTCGCAATCTGCCGATGGGCTCGGTCTGCTGATACCAGACAAGCACACAAATACATCGAGACCGATGTCGAGAGCAGGAATCAACTCGTCTATCGGTGGTAACTCAACCAGTGACTTTTACTCCTATGCGGAACGATCAACGGAAAGCTTTACCCCACATCATTTTGCAAATGGCAATGGTGGCGCCTCTTGGATTGGTCGGTTTGGACGAGAAAAGGTCAGCATCCTTCAGTGGCATGTCAATACTGTCATGATTGAATTGGAAGCATTACAATCGACTTCACCATTGGCAAGATATAGATTGGCCCTACACCGGCAATGCATGTAGAATAAATTGATAGAGTAGGGAGTATTGATGCAATTTGTTAGATTCGGTGCTTTGTCTTCAAGATGGAGACTAATGCGTGTTTGGCCCAGCATATTGTCTATTTTCCAGGTGATCAACTTTCGCGTTGGAAGAGTAGCCTTCTCCCGATGAGTGTCCCACTCTTTTTTATTCCTCCTTTTCTTCTTGTTTGCAGACTTGCTGTTGTCATACGTACATGCGTGGCTAGACTAGATAGAAGCATTTCGCTATCCTTTTCACACACAATCCTTCCTGACCAAAAACGTTTCTTGCGCAATTCCACGTTTTCAAAGGACGCAAATCACAAAAGACCGTTTATTTATTCGATTCTCAAAAACCGCGACAAAATTAAAAAAACAAAAACAAAAACAAAAACAAAAACAAAGAGCGGAATCTAAACAAAATTTTACGATATATAGCAAAAAAGAGAGGGGAAAAAGCAACGAATCTCTACACAGACACCTCCTTCGGAAGTGTGGCAAAGGCAGGGGCATCTGCGACATGCTCCTTTTCCCGGCGAGCAGCAGGCACGGCATCCGAGGCCCGGACAAGAGCCTTGACTTCATCGACGGCCAAAGGAGGATTCCACGCGATGGCCGCCTCTTCGTCCGTCCGCTCCTTGCCGCACGAGTAGCACTTCTTCCAATCCGGACGGAGGACGAGCCAGGAAGCGCAGTGGGAGCATTGGCGGGCAAACTTATCCTTGAACGTCTTTTCTTCGCTGTAGTTGAGGTAGATGTCGTAGTAACGCAGCAGGCCGTCCCATCGGAAGTTGAAGCGGTTCGAGTCCACGGCAACCTTCTTGATGCGGTTGGAAAACTCAATCAGCTCGCGCACCGTGGCGTCGGGCACCGAGTCTTCCAGAGGAATGGGTCCGATGAGTTCAATGGCTTTGCGCGCAACGGCATCGTACTCGGGGACCATGGATCCCCATGCCCAGTTGATCGAGTGAGGAACGTACGTCTGGAACGTCAAGTTGTAGTCTTGCCGGATGAGCTGCCAGCCGGGAATACCGATACCCGCAAAGAATTGCCACAGGCATGAGATTTGAGGACCCAGTCTTGGCTCACGGAAGCAGACGTAGTTGAAACGATTCATCTGGTTGAGTGCTGGGTATAGGCGCTTGGCAAAGTCATCGTAAGGAGCCAATGTCTTGCGGATTGAGAGCTCGGCAGCCTCTGCATTGGTGGCACTCTGTGCAGCCTCGAGGGCCTTGTGCGTGAGCTCGGCGGCGTACGTCGACGTAGACATGGCGGCCGTGATACCGGGAGAATGGAGTGGGTTGGTGAAACCACAGGCATCGCCAATGGCAAGCCAGCCGGGGCCAGAGACAACAGGAGACTGATATGTCAGAGCCTTGCGGACGAACCAAGTCGTGCCTGGGCCGTAGAGGTTCTCGATGAGCTCAAAGTGGGTCATGAACTCCTTGATGAGAGAGTACTTCTCGACCATGTAGTTGAACTTGCGCTCAGCTTCCCTCGTTCCATATGCAGACATGTCTTCGGGGTACTTGACGTCGTTGCGCACAGCAAAGCCAATGCTCGTCACCCACTGGAACTGGAGTCCAAACATCTTGGCGAGTTCCTCTGAGCTTGGGATTTGGTCACCTGGAACACTCGCCTCGGCGCAGTCGAGCAAATACGATATCATGTCCATCAAGTTGGCAGTGGGGCTACCTTCCCATGAGGGGAAACGAATGACCCAGGCCCAGCCTTCGGGGAAGCATAGGTGATTGGTGTGTAGACCTTCGTAGAAGCGGAGAGGAATCTTGCTCTCATCTTTCGGGCAAGTGAAATAACCCCAGAAGGCGTCGTAGTTCCATCCTTCGAAACGGTGAACAGGAGCATTCTTGGAAGCCAACTGACGGAACCGGCCGGTCGCATCGACAAGGAGCGAAGAGTCAATCGTTGCCGCAGGCTTGCCATCAAACTTGCCCTTGGCAATTTCAATTTTGCTCTTCTTGACACCACCTTGAATCTTGGTGGCACCAAAGTCGACTTGCCTTCCATGGTATACATTGACACCATTCCGTTGCGCAAGGAGTGTAAAGAGAAGCTCACTGATCGTCCGCTCGATTTGGAAACCGCTCAAAAAGACACCTGGTGTGCCGTTGCTGCAAAAGTCTGTGTACTTTCCTTGGTTCTCTCGGTCGAGAAAGTAGAAGCACAGTCCATCCTTGAGGCCAAAGAGCCGCAAGAGGTACTCGGCCGTGAGACCATGCATCTTGCACCACAGAGAAAAGAGGGGAAGGGTGCTCTCGCCAATCTTGTATCCAGGCTTGCTGCTCTTTTCAATGAGTGAGATCTTCAGGTTGCCTGGCTTGTACTTGGCTGAGTGAATGGCGTAAACGAGACCATGCATACCACCACCGGCAACGACGACGTCAGAATCGTTGGGAAGATCCGAACCAGCTGCATTGTTGGAGTTGAGAATCTGAGCATCATTCAGGTTGCCTGCTGCAGCGCGCTCAGTAAACGTGTGCTTTGGAGTAGGTGCCGTAACAGTCATGATGATGCGTAGTACAAGTGTGAACAAGAAAGCAGATGGAGAGACAGGAGACTGCAGGATGTCGTGTGCGCTTTCAAAAGTGGGAGCATTTGGGACAGCTGGCATGGACTTTTATGTCTTTCTCTTGGGAGCGGACGAGCTTCTCCCTTGTCTGGCCCAATTGACTGCTCCGCCGAACAACCATATGCAGAATGACACTTTCCACGGCTTTGTCGTTTCATGCTTTCCGCCAGCATGTCCAGTGTCGTGCGAGGCCAATGATAACGCCAAGTGGTCAGCAGGCTTCCGACCGCATATACGCGGACCTCACACGTTGACGTCCCGCGGACACGCACTTGGAGCATTTGGCGTCTACCATAGCTCCTGCAGAGCGCGCTTGATGCCTTACCTCCTCACTGTGGTTTCCGAGGACGGAAATGTCAGGAACAGACAATTCTGGGTCGTTGAACCTCTTCGTTACAACATGGACTACACTCCGAATCTCCTAGTGTATCTGTACGCTCCGTACCCGCCGAAAGTTCCGAGTATTGTTGTCGAGTTCATTCTCGGAAGAGTGTCATTCAACAGACAATTCTTGCAACTGAAAGACCTGTGCGACGGACCGTTTTTTTATTGACCTCAGCACATTGCTTCAGTAGCAGTCCGACCTAGACACCATCACCTCACACTTATATGGGTTTTTCTGCCTCTCCACTTTGCAGGAACGCATTTAGATTCAAGCACATTTCTTCTACACTGCGAGTACAAAGCTGTACTTTTGCTTCTTCTTATCTAGCCATGACTGGATCTCCCTTTACGCTTTACACGCACGCTGGTGAGAAATCATTGCCTGACATATCAGTCAACGATTTCATCCATTCTAATTTGCCGCTTTCTGGCTGTGTAGGTCCGGGACCCAACCCTGTCAAGGCTGCCATCGCCTTGGAGCACCTTGGTCTCCAATACGACACTATTCCCCTTGGATTTGGTGAGGGCAAGGGCACGGTCAAGGATACCAACTACACTTCAAAGGTCAACCCCAACGGCCGTGTTCCAGGTCTCGTTGATCATGGCAACAAGGATTTTACCGTCTTTGAGAGTGGTGCTATCCTTCAGTACCTTGCTGAAAAGGTATGACGCAGCGTGCAGAAGTACCAAGAAAATGAGCTGATGTATGTTTCCTTTGGTCTAGTATGACAAGAGCGGCAAGCTTGGTGGAAGCACACCCGAGGAGCGGGCCAACGTGAACCAGTGGCTTGCATGGCAAATCTCTGGCTTGGGTCCTTCCCAAGGACAACTGGTGTGGTTCCTCGCTTTCCACGAGGGCGCACACGGGGAAAAGCCTGGCCCGAGCATCATTGCTCGTTACCAAAACGAGGTGGAGCGTCTGCGCTCTGTCCTCGAGACGCACCTTACTTCAGCTCCCGGGGGTTACGTTGCGCTTGGCCACCTCACCATTGCCGACCTTGCTATCCTTCCTTGGCTCAAGCTTTCGGCGCTAGCGGGCCCAGCTCTCAAGCCTTTGGACCAGTATCCTGCCATTGATGCCTACATCAAGAAGCTCGATGCTCTTCCCGAGGTGCAAGCCGCGTACAAGAAGGCTGTCCCTCCTCCGCAGTAGATGGCCCGAGCCCACACGATAGCGGGAGAAACAGGGGTACGAGAGTTCTACACGCATAGTTGCAGGCATATTTGGTCGGATCTGGCATGCTGCTGCATGCTTCTTGTGCTCTTGTCTAAAGCGTCCATAGTATTCCTCAAATCTAAATACATGGGCCTTGTGTCAATCTCTAGGTGCTCCTACTTGCACCGTTTATCAATCTATTTTCTCATTCAAATCGAGAACCACATGATAAATGTCTTTTTTGACAGCAATTTTGTGAAGTAATGCCCTCCCCGTTGCCCCTTTTCTAAGTATCTGGCTGTGGAAACAGGGAAAGAGCGACGAGAACAGATCTTGCAAACACAAGGTCATTGTTGCAATACGAGGCCATATGGGGCATTTTGATATATGGGGTTGAAGCTGTTAGGAGTTTATCTAGGAGGAGCGAGCAGGTGAAAACTCTACTAGCGGGCCCCAGCGCTATCAGCCCTATGAAGGCGGAGATTACCATCTCCCCTATTTCCAACAGTCACGGCTTTGCAATCTCTGGAGTAAGGTTTGGATCATATCTGCCTTCAACATCATAAGTTGTTTTTTGCTTTCTGTAGTCTCTGTTAGCTGTTTACATCCTTTGCTTTTCTGCTCTTCCGAGAACAATGCCTTCTCGGAAAGGTACTTTAGTCTCTTCTCGGTTTGCAAGCTGAATGGTTCTCTGCAAAGTCATCATTCAAACCACCAATTTCCGATAGAGCATCTTTGTGAGACCCAGGAACGTCGGCTCGGATACTTTCTGGGTGCAATGTTTATGCTGTGGCAGAATGTCCTTCTAGGTATGAACATGAATCTGTTCATTCTCAAAGAAAGGGGCAAACTCTGGTGACCGGAGATGCCGGGCAAAGAACGCTCAATTGCAGCGAAGCACCGTTCAAGTTGAGTTAGTTTGGATTCCCGCTTCATTGTAATGAGAAGAGGATGTTTTTTACAAGTATGTTGAAACGGAGAGAGGGCCCGGATTGAGATCGGAGGAGAAATTTTTCATCCTAGAGCTTTAAACAACGAAAGCCGCGGACTGCGAAGATGGTTGGCCGGCTGTACCAGTCTTTGCCAGCGGACATGTGGAATTTGTTAGTATGACATACTATACAAAATCTAAGAATAATGCTTAGAGACCCCAGGGTATCAAGCACCCGCGGAGCTCACGGTTACCGCGGAATAATGCGATACCTTTTGCCGTCTCAGTCGGACACAACCACAGGGTGGACTGCAAGGAACACGAGACGGCAAAAGAGATGGTTAGTATTTGTATAGTAGAGAGTATACTCAGTCAGACGCACCACTCCCACCTCCTATGAGCGCTGCTGTCCAACCATTATTTCTTCTCATTGCTGTCTCATTGCCACTGTAGTAGTCTTCTACGTCGTCACCACAGCGAGCCATCATGACGTCCAACACCATTGCAGTTAGGCCCAACATTGAGCCTTGGACTTTTAAGCCTCTTCAGGCATTTGGCCCATCCCGCCTCGATTTTACCAAGACGCTCTCGTTGGAGAATTCAAATTCGACAACGAGAACGGCGGCCCATGAGGCTCTGGTTGAGCGTATCGCTGAGATTATTGCCTCGTACCGTATCCGCGGCCCTGGCGATAGGTATAAAGACGTGATGGAACCCAAAATGTTGGACACACTGCGCAGCTTTATTGCCAAACAAGAACCCATTAATATGGTGGTGCCTGCGTATCCATTCAAGAGCCCCAACCATGAATCCAAGGTCCTAGGCCCCGATCCAGATGTGGGTGAACGCATGTCTCTCCAACATTTCAACTCTATTGGTGCACGCATCCAGCAAGTTTATTCGCCTGGTGGCCACGTCACTGTCGTAAGCGATGGTTCCTGTTACAATGACTTGTTGGGCGTTTCCGACGAGGAAGTTTTCGACTATGCAAAGGGTCTTCACCGCATCACCGAGAGTCTGGGACTGAAGCACTTGAAATTCACGGATCTCTTCGAGTTGGTTGGTAGCGAGAGCTCACCAACTACTGCTGAAGAGTATGCAAGTCGCATTGGAAAGCTCAAGGAACGTCTCTTTGTCTCTTTTCTTCCCCCTGGGTATGTCTTTGACGAGGACATCAAAAAGGACAACAATGCCCTTTTGACGTATCGTGCCTATATGAAGTTCCTTGAATTGGATTTGGCGACATCCTTCCGTGAAAAGGGTATGGGCAAGAGTGCTGCCAGGAAGCACAGTTCCAAGGTGGCGCGTGGCATGATTGAGCGTGGCAAGGCCTTTTCCGCGTTGGTGGCAAGCAAGTCCCCATTACACGTTCGCCTATCTATCCATGCGAGTGATAATACTAGTAAACTCTCGGTGGCATTGTTGCCTCACAAGCGGCATAGCACCTTTCCCGTCACACCTTGGCACAACACTCCCTATCTGGATGTCACGAACGTCTCTTTGAGCCTTGGCCGCAAGCCAACGGACAGTGATGTGACTTACAAGATTTGTAAGGATGAGCTTGGCCTCAACTTTTTGTGTGCCGACGTACCAATGTACAGCGTTATCGGTACCAATGAAGCGGTTGCATTTGACCAGCAGGTGAAGTTGGAGCCTCTGTATCCTTTTGGACTCAAAGTTCAAGTGCCAAAAGATACGCCCATTACACGTTTCAGTCTCAACAATGTCGCGGAACTAGCCAAGCTCCACTCGCCCATCATCTTTGAGGGACTCGATCCTATGCAGTACAACAGCGAGGTCGCCGACGACTTCCGCCGTATGGCCAGTGATGGCTTGTCGTTGAGCACTCTCCACGAGGGAATTGCCACCAGCACGAGTGTCAGCAAGGCTGCATCTTACTCTGTGCAGATCTCTACACTGCAAGATGCCTCTACAGCCAGCGAAGGACAGGCGACAAGTCACGAACAGGAACACGAGTGCCTTGCGGGACCTTTTGGGAAGTCGCTCCACGGAGTGAAGAACACTGGGTACAGTACAATTTATCAGATTCCGCACAGTCTTGGCAGGTTTTGGCACGGCGCGAAATCTCGAGTTTTCTAAACTTGATGGTTTTCGAGGCAAACAAATGCGCTTTCGAAGCATAAGATTTAGATGAATATTCGTTGCTGCGCATGGCGGAAAATGTATTGCTGCGTTCGAACATGTCAATCTAAAAATGAATTTTGGCGGGAGTCATACCTTTCTGTTTGCGGAATACTCATCGAAGTACTCACTTGCCTGCCTACATACTCGCCTACCTACTCACCTAATCACTCGTTACCCTACCAGGTGGTGGACCTTAGAATTAGAATACTTTACCTTTGAAAAGGATGATAGTCGATACTAGACGAGGTGCAACTAATCTAGGAAGCCGCTGCCATCGTCCAAGTCCTACGTCACAACCTTCCCCTTGTTTTCAAAGAATCCCTTATGGACTAGCGGCCACAGAGTCCCCAAAGCAGGTATCCCAAAAGCATGTTAACCCTTACTTTCTCTATGATATGGCGTGCTGGTGGTGTGCGGAGCGTGACGTGCTGCTGCTGTATGCAACCTTGCCTCGTATCTAGATCTCCAGAAGCGATTTCTTCTGCCATTGCCGCTGGGGAGAGTGGGGGTGGGCGTATACGAAACCGGTGTGCTGCGTAAATAGTGAGGTCTTCTTATAGCAGCAGGGCGGAGGTAGTGGTGTAGTTTGTTTTTGTTGTTATGAAAGGGCTTGGGATAGATAGCTTATTTAAAGAATAGGGATAGGGAAATGGAAATGGAAATGGAAATGGAAATGGAAATGGAAATGGAGGTCCCTTGGTCCCACTTGTAGCTATCCACATAATACACGTCTGGACAATTCGACCAATTAGCCAACTGATCCTTGCTCCACCCCGGCGTCCCCTTTCTCGCTCGCTTCTGTTCCAGTATTCTGCGTCTTTGGTGGTGGAGCAGCGACATTCTTCTTATTGATGGCATTGAGCGTCTCCTTGACATGTTGTAAGCGGACCGAAAGGCCCCAATCCAGGATGTTGTTAAGATCGCGGCGGATATCCTTGTAATCGCGCCCAATGTCTAGCCAGTATCTCCCGATGGTGTGCATGTGGTAGATATTTGGCTCTCCCGGTACGATCTGTGCCCAATGGACCTGCATACGCGCACTTGATGGGATCATAGTCAACGTGAAGGCGAACGAGCTCATGTCGGCGCCAGCATCCTTCTTTTCAAGCCCTGCAAATTTGTTCAGCCCCCTGATCGCATCAACCATGGCAGCGCCTACCCGGCAGGCCTGTAACTCTACTTCCTCCGGGACGCCGCCAGCGCCCTTGAACTCCGCTGCGAAGAACGGAAAGCAAAGCCCTGGGGAGGGTTCTGAGAAACGAAGGTGCGCGTTGGCAACATCCAACTCCGTCTGCGTCAACGCCCTATGCTTGATTCCGTAAGCTAAATCGGGTTTCGGATTCTTGACGCGTGGCAAAGCCTGGAGAAGCTTGATGATTGTTGCGTTCTTGGTATCAACGCGTGGTATTGACTCTGGCCGGAATTCTCGATCCCATCTTGCATTCAGATGAGCCTTATGCCATGTTTCGGTCGTCCAGTCTGCGTCCAGGATGTCCGAGCCAGGTTCGCCGGAAGTACGTTTGTCGCGGTAGTCTTTGTGCATGTGCCGCCACATCTCAGCAACGAAGGTAGCTTCGTTAGTAGGACCATAATCCACCTGGCTCTCGAGGGCTTCTTGCTGAGAGATCTCGTCCATGTCGGAGTGCCGCTTGTGTGTGATAAGCTGTGAAGCGAAGTCTACCACCTCTGGGTACCTTTGCCTCGCTACAGGGTCCTTGATCCAAAGCTTGTTGCTCCGGAGGGCTTTTATGACATCTTCGAGGATCTTCGTATCCAACGGTGCCGCGGTATTTGTGGTCTTAGTAGTGGATGTAGTAACATCTACACTAGATTTCTTTGGCGCCACGTCACTGATAATAGAGGATCCCTCTAAAATGCGTAGATTCTCCTCGGTGAGAGGTTGCGCAGCGCCTAAAGACGGCGGTAGATGTGGAGAAGCTGGTAGCGTAGGAGCTGTTGTATATACTGTAGGTTCTGTATCCCTTGTTGGAAGTTCCTGCTCCTATAACCCACAGTCAGTAAGCAATAAAGGCGGAAAAACACCCCCACCTATATGAAGGTAAACTCACTTGAAGTGCTTCTGGCGGATCTTCCTGTTGCGACTGTACCCACGTTAGTGACCACGAGCAACCCAAGACTACAGCTTCGCAGCACAGGAAATACGCACGTCGGATGAACCTTCTCGTTTTCTCTTTCTGTTCATACTCCTTGAAACAAGAAAGAAGATGGGGGGAAAGCGGGGGTGGGCGAGATTAGGAAACAAGAAGTTGTGAATGATTGTGGGTCAGATAATAGCGCAGATATGGGGATTGGGAGAGTGAATGGGGAATGAATCGTTGGGCGAGTCTAAGCCCAGGGGCAAGGGTTCAAACTGATCAAAAGTCGAGAAGGTGAACGTCTATCTGGAATATTGTTGATCTGGAATCTGTAGGGAAACTTTGCAGCCGTGTTTCCAAGTGAGCACCTCTGCTGCCTCGAACGACTGATTTTCTTGAGTAACTCAGGATGGATATCAAAAAGTAAACACAGTTTGGTAAACATTTAGCAGCCGTTGAATCTAAGTATGACGCGTATTCTATCGAGAACTTTTCTTATCGTGTTATCGATAACCTTAACGCGCTGTCGCTAGGATTACAGTGTGGCATTATCCACTATCGAATTTGAAACTAGCAACTATAAGCATCTGCCGTGGCACGAGTGGTAAAGTAAGAATCGAATATCCTACCACCCCCGAATCCTACTTCACTTCCTCTTTCCAGCGCCCATCTTCTTTCGTTCCCATACCCGAAACCCTAATCCACATCGGGCACCGGCAATCCCTCCACAATCCTAATCTTCCTCCCTAGTTCCTTCAAAGTCTTTCTACTCTTCTCATCCCTCAGATCACTCGCTTCCTTCTCCGTCACCAGCACGAAATCGTATGTCAATAGCAGGCTGCGGGAGGGCAGGGAGTATTCGGTGGCTAGAGTCTGAGGGAGGGGGTCAAGGTCGACGATGAGGGAGGATTTGACACCGAAGACGGCATCGGTGGTTTCGTAGGGATCGCCTCGCAAATACAAAGCTGTGATCAAATGGTCATATCCAGGCTTTTCGAACATAAAGTGCATGTGTGCAGGCCGATATGGGTGTCTGTGAAGTTTTTCTAGGAGTTTCCCGACTGGGCCGTCATGCGGAATCGGGTATGATACTGGCTTGATAGCTTTGAACCAAAAGTTGCCCTCCTCATCACTGCGCATGATGCACCGTCCGTCTGGTCCTTCACGATCGGGATATTGCACATCGTAGTGACCTTTGGAATCCGTTTCCCATATGTCGATCTTGACATTTGGGATAGGCTTGCCGTGGGAATCTTTGACAGTGCAGAGGACAAGAAGGGGAGTGCCAGCGGAATCGTGGGACATGGCATTGCCATTTGGCATCTCTTGGGCTTCATGGGTATGAAACGGGCCGAGAACGGAGCCTTCAGTTGCGTAGGGTGGTTTTGGGTGGTCGATTGAGTCGACGAGAAGGGAGAGGCCGAGGATGTCAGAGAGGAGTATGAATTCCTAGGAATGCGGTCAGCTTCAGGTTAGTGTTTTTATCTGATTCGCTTCGCTCTCGAGGGATCGGAGCTTACTTGTCTAACATCTGAGCAGATTTGCCCCACGGCAGTGAGAAACTCATAGCCAGCTACCCATTCCTCGGTGCTTAGCCGGGTTTCCCTGGCGAAGTCATGGAGATGACTGACGAGTCTCTCAAGGACATACTTCATACGAGGGTCTGGACACTGGGAGTTAATTCGGACCGTGTTCTCTGTGATGTTGTCCACGGTTAGGTCTTTCAATGGAGAGATGTCAAGTTTGGATGGATCCATGGCGGAGGAATCCTTGACTTGCTCTTGCAAATCTCTCTTGAACTCTAAGCTTTTCTTCTCCGAGCCTTGTTCTACCCGCTATCCGGTTCTTAGATCTGATCGTACTCTTCTATCATGCGCCGAAGGTAGTTCTTATCAAAGGCTTAGCAATGGCATCGACGTCAGAAATTGATCTAGTGTACTGAGCAATGACACCTCTTGTAGATGTAGAAAGTTCAATCTGAGAGGATCTGAGGCCAGCCTGACTACACCTTTCGTCACGACCATGGTGGTAACGCTGCAGCAATTCACCACGCATGCATGACAGTTGTAACCATGATGGTACGGAGTGGAGAACCTTCCGGAGTTTAGCCCGGCATTTGCGTCAGTTATGATACAATCGCTTAATTTAGCTCGGTAATCTTTGGACTGCGCCTCAAGAGCTCGTAGCCACACCGTCACACTCGTAAGATTGTTGTCCTCAACCAAAGCACTGCATGTGCTCTGGCTATTGTGTTAAACAGCATCCATACCCTCATTGCTCTCAGTTAAAGCGTTTAGAACACATAGTTAGCCATAATGGCATCAATTACCAGCCTCGACCAAACGATAACGATGCACCCTCATCCATTCCATATCCATCTTGAGCGTTCGGAAGTTTCGACCCCGATCCCCCAACTGGACGGCCACGATTCCTTCAAACGTGCCCTGAGCACCTCATACGAGGCGATAATACCCAATTCTAACGAGAACGACCCAATCGCTCGGCATCCCATTACACGCTCCTCCTCAACAGACGTAGAGGGCCAAACCCCTCCCAATTACACCCTAGAAAACGATCCATATCAGCTGTCGTCAAGGCTGAGATCGGAAAGCGAGATCAACCTGATTCGCGCAAATACGTCAAGGAAGCGTGATGGATGCGGGCCCATTACTTTCAATAAAGAAGCCCAGAAGGCAAGGAAGATCCAACATTTCTATGAAAGCCAAAACGAGAATATCGAGAGATGGCTGAAGCCTGTGGATGAACACGTCCGGCAGGCTAGGGAGTTTGAAGGAGACAATCACTTGAAATTCCAGATCGCAGTCAAGGGATCTTTTGCCGCCAATGTCGTTCTTGCAGGTCTCCAAATCTACGCCGCCTCATCCTCTGGCTCGCTTTCCCTCTTCACTACAATGGCAGATGCAATTTTCGACCCAATGTCAAATGTAACGCTCATATTGAGCAATCGTGCTGTAAGAAGGGTTGATTCTAGAAGGTTTCCCTCAGGGAAAGCCAGAATTGAGACGGCTGGAAACATTGTCTTCTGTTTCCTCATGACAGCAGTTTCATGGGTCATAATTGCCTTCTCCATATCCCAGCTTACCCAGGGCGCGCCCAAAGACAAGAATGGAAACAAAAAACTAACCAGTGACTTCTACATCACCTCTATGGCCGTTGTTGGAGCTGCCTTCTGTACGAAGCTCGCGTTGTTCTGCTATTGTTGGGCTTTGCGGAAAGTCTACTCTCAAATACACATTCTATGGGAAGATCACCGAAACGATTTGATCATCAACGGAATCGGTCTTCTCACATCTGCTGGCGGGGCAAAATTAAGATGGTGGATTGATCCCGCCGGCGCCATAGCTCTCTCCTTGTTGATCTCTACTCTCTGGCTCACCACCGCGTACAAGGAATTCCAGCTGCTTATTGGTGTTACCGCTAGTACCCAATTGCAGCAGTGGATCACTTATATTGGTGAGCCTTTTCCTTCTTGTTACTCCTCTTTCTATCCCTATCCAACCCTCGACGCAGCTAGTATATCACAAACACTAACCCCACCCTTCCACAGCAATGACCCACTCTCCCATGATCACCGGCATCGACACCGTCCGCGCCTACTATAGCGGCCCGCGCATCATCGTTGAAGTCGACATCGTCATGGACCCCAACGAGACCCTACGCGCCACGCACGACGTCGCCGAGGAACTGCAGACGAAGCTCGAGAGCCTGCCGGATGTGGAAAGGGCATATGTGCATATCGATTTCGAGACGTCGCATAAGCCGGAGCATTTTTTGAAAAAGGAACTTTAGTGGGTTGCTAACTGCGAGGGGGGGACTTGGGTTTGAAATAGAGAGGGGATGCATTGGGCGGGAGTTCTTTCTATGCATTAGACTTGGATCTAGATACCAGGAGTTGAGCATAGGCTGGGTTATTAAGTAGCTAGCTCTGGTGTTTGTACAAAGAAACTCTTCTCGTGGCTTGCGTCAAAGCCCTCATATCACAATCAATCCAGAAGCACATCTCATAACCCCATAAATTACACAACATAACCACTTGCGCAACTTCCTCTCATCCCATCCACCCACTTCCTCATTCCCTCCACCCCCAACATAAGTTTAATTATCTTCTAACCGACCTCCAGAATAAAAATTGTTCCGCTGGCGCAATGGTAGCGCGCCAGACTTCTACCCGTTTCCTTTTAAAAAATCTGGTCCAAATTTGGGAATCTGGAGGCTGTGGGTTCGAGTCCCACGCGGAATGCTTTTTTCAAATTTGTTTGGGGGGATTTACTATTTTTGGGCCATGTTTAATAAATAATGTCTATGATAGTTTCAGTATGAAGGTTGGGGGTTTTCTTTTAGGGTATGTATTTGGGTTTGGGTTTGACTGGTATTTTCCCGAAACCAGAACTTTTCAGGTCCTGGTTCGGTCGGTTTGAATTTATATTTACTAGAATGGAAGGGCTGAATCACGAAGAAGTAGCAACGACTGGAACCGGTCATTGGAAAATATATATTTATATTATAAACCCTCCTCTCCCCAATCCGGAGAGAAGTTGAAGGCGCTCTTTCGGCAGCCCAGTATGTCACTCGAGAAGCTACCATATAGAACCCAAGACTGCCCGCAGGCCCGGAACGCCCCGCCCCCAAAGTGCCGTGTAGCGAAGGTATCTAGGAGAACCGAGTGATCCGAATGAAAAAGGGAAAGAAAAACCTAATCCGCTGATTGCGATTGTGAATCTGAGGGCAGATGGTAGAACCAGTACTGCGCCGCGTAATCCACTTTTATGACTGCGGGCTGCCCGTCACATGTCGGTGGCGGATTGCCTCCAATGGTCTTGACGCGGTAGATCTGCTGCACGTCGCCAACTCGATCCGCGTCTACGATGAAAAGCGGCGTAGGTGGCGTGAGGAGGACTTTGAGCTGCAACCATGCGACCCCGGAGGTGCTGGCGGGAAAGTATTCCTGGGATGGGGCGGAATTGACTTTGTTGCTAAAGGTAATGCCGAAGTCTGCGGCTGCGTTGTGAAGGTTGAAGGTTGCGGTTTTGGCGTCGTTGGTGAAGTAGTGGTGGCCGGAGGTGTCGGCGCTGGCGGGGCCGTGGACGATGGCGGGGCTGTCCACAGGCGTTTGGTAGGCGAGACCGGTAAGGTAGTCTAGGGTTGCTTGGTCGGAGGAGGCCACGCAGGTGGCGTTGAAGAGGGTTGCGACGGCGCCAATGGGGACGGGGGTTGCGGAGGGTGAGGCGCACGTATAGTTCTGGAAAGGCTTTAGTAAAGATGATTCAATGGAACGTGGTGGCATTATAAACTGGACGACTAACCTGTGTTCCGCGTCCGATAGCAACATGGTACAGTGCAAGAGAAGCGTTCGTTGGAAGTGCAGAAGACGGAAGGGTGGCATTGGACAGAAGACAACTCGATGCATCCTTGGGTAAAGGATGGTCTCTCGCCTTGGCTAATCTTCTCGATACAGCTTCATAGTATTCCATAACAGGCTCGGACCATGGCTCTTCACCCCGCTTTTCTATCGCAGCTGACCATGTCAAACCGGCCAGACATGATAGAAGTATGAGTGATAGTTGCATGATGGAAGTGAGTGGACACGAGAGTCAGGGAGAGAGGATGTTGGTTAGATCCGGACCGACAAGCACAGTTACAATGTCCAGATTGAAGTGGCTTGAGTGTAGCACAGCGATGACAGCGTAAATGCATTGTGGAGGAGGTCATGTTTGTTTCTTATGTATATTGTCCAGGTTTCTATTCTGGTCGATGCAATACCGACACAATGGGAAAATTAACGGGGTTGACGATATGGAAGCTGGGAGATCTAAAAACAAAATTGATGGCGCTTGCAGTGGCAGCTGTCCAGGCCTCTTTGGCCTGAGTTGCCTGGGATAGATTGAGGGGGGATGCGGGTTGTATGCACAATCCTTACCTGGGCGGCTCCGCGAAAGAGAGGGAAGGACGTGGCCTTGCCGATTGGCTGTTGGATTAGGGTTGCACCAATCAGGAAAGATTGCAGACAGCGTCGCAATTGCCCAATGTTGCTGGTCTTGAGGAGGCAGGCTGGATGGTTGTATATTTTGATGATATGGGCTGGAGCGCATTAGAGCATTGCTGTGTTCGACGACTTTCCCTTCAAACAGAGACTCTGTTTGCACTTGGGTTCGAGAGGAAAACACAGAATCATACCACCTTCATTTGAGCTTTTACCTCAGAATCAAGGTTGATTGACTAAAGGGTAGCGCAGTCTAAAATCAGGTGGTGTATGCAGTACCTATCGTTAAGTAGGTTCAATGCACCTCCAGTTGTTGGTGATAGCAGATCCACCCGGGCGCTTCGAGATCCTGCGGGTGAACCGTGGACCAATCACTCATGCAGCCAAGTCTGAAAACCGAACATCTGCTCTCACTCTACGAACACTATCGTGGATCCACAACGACCAGGCCACCTGTTATGGCGCTCAATCCTTATTTTATCGTCTGATCTGGTTGGATGGGGAAGACGATGAGGCTCAACGGGAAGCGTTTCGATAGAAGTCCAATAACATGTTCCCTCTGCCTCGTCAACCGTAAGCGTGGTGGTAGCAAGATTTTGACTCGAGCTTATCAAATTGATGTAGGACCTTGAGTCAAGGACCTTGGCCACACCGAGACAAGGCAACTTCACGCAGTTATTGGTCGACGTTATCCTTAAAACTTGCTGCTTAACATCAAGTAAGAGTGTCTTCTACGAAGGATTGGCTTGAAATCCCTCTGGATGCCAATCGCCATGTTGTGCAGCCGCTCCTGGATTGCCGCCCAGGGCACTCCCACCGGCCACAACGGCTCCCGCCGCCTCGCCGAGGTTGCTTGCGTGCTTCTCTATATCGACGGTCTGCATCCAATAGAGCATGATGAAGATCAATATATGTAACGCTAAGCAGTATCCAGCAAATACGTTCCGACTCGTTCGATTTGCCAACACCATACGGGTGATGGAATAAACCATCCGCTCTGGCAGACTCATACGTTTGTAGGCTCGTGTCGATTCCCGCCCTCTGAAGGCGGCAAAGGGGGAGATGTTGGCTTCGTAAGCTGATCGATACCGGTCTGTCGACAGTCCGGAAGATGTATCTGCGGAAATTTGTATGGCGGTAGACTGAGGTGTTTGAGAGAGCGCTGAAGCCGATGCGGACGGTTGGCCTCGGCTATATGTTGAGACGTAACGGGACTTCTCATAGAGGTTGAGGTTGTCCTTTTGCAGGGAAGCGATCTCCTGACGCAACGAAGATACAGTGCTGTATTGTTTCGAAAGCTCTCCTTCAAGTTGGGCATTCTTTTGCTTGAAGCGGTCTCTCTGGGCTTGGATCATCGGCAGGATTCCAGATCCGCCTCCGACCGCCTCCCCCGCACGGATCGCATCCAAGGTGCCGCGTGAGTTATTCTGGGGATCGAAACCAGATATAATCGAAGATGTTGGCGAAGTCCTCCCTCGGCGGCTCCCAAGAGTATTGGCATTATAAGCTGTCGATGCCGGATATCGAGATGTATAAGTCCCAGTAGTGGACATAGCTGATGATGGAAAGGTAGTCGAGGCCTCCTGTTGAACTCGGGTCAAATCGGTTTCCAATATTGCATTTAGGCTCCGCGACCGCTCCAGTTCTGCATTTGTATTTGACAAAGTCTCCTGTAAAGAATCCAACTGTCGTTGTAGATCTTGATGGGATACCCTCAAAACGGCCATCTCGTTACTTAGCTTCTGATTTCTAGCAAGCAGCAATTGTTCGAGAGTTTCCTTTTTCCCATCTCTAGCTAGATCGTTGCCTTGAACGAGCTCACGATCCATATCGATATCGCCATCATCGTTCGCGGCTCTACCTGTCTCGTCATCATCAAGCGTGGAAAATTCGATAGACTGCAAAAGGCACGTTAGAGAACATCACTGCCTCATTGCTATTTATTGGCATACCTTGAACATTTCCAGTTCTCGCTTGACTTCTGGATAGTCGCGCCATGAGTGGACTTTGCCACGCAAATCTTCCCTATCTTGCAGCAACGATTTTGTGTCTTTTTCCAGATTACGAATTCGACTCTCTTGCTTTCTCAACTCCGAATCTCTCTCCATTTTGCTTGCTTCAAGCTTTCTCAGCAGAGAGGAGTTTTCCGATCGCAAGCGGGCACTGGCTGAATCTTCGTCCTTCGTTGGTTTTCGATGGTCGTTAGAGGAAGCTTCAGCGAGCTCTATTCGCAGTTGTTCGTTCCTTGCTTCCACTTCCGCCAGGCGTTGACTCGTCCTGTCAAGGTCTGAGCTTACGATCTCCAGCTCCGCAGCGCTGACGGAGATTTGATGGCTCTCGTTCTCACTCTCGCCGGTCTGTCCCAAGCGTTGAGCTACTTCATAGCTGGCTTTTAGTTCGTTCAGAAGACGGTCTTGATTCTCTACTTTCTCCTCTAAGCTGCGCTCTCGGGACTCCCAGTTGTCCTTTTTCTCCTCAACTACGGCTTTCCATTGATTCTCGACCTCTTTCAATCTTGATTCTCGCGATTCCTCCAAATCTTTCCGTGCAGCACGTTCTTCCTCCAGTTGGCGCTCCGCATTGTCAAGCTGATTTGTAAGGTTGGCTATGCTCTTCTGAAGGTGCTCATTCTCCAATGTCAACTTAGGCAATGTATCTTCGGATAGCGATAGAGCATCGACGGACGCTTCGAGCAGAGGATAAGGGTCCGGGGCTTCGGAGATTGAGGAGTATGTCTGTAGAAAAGCAGCAGAAGTAGTCTTGCCGTGACTTGTTAGGAGGTCAATGAACGTCTGATATGCTGCTTTCAAATTAGAAGCCTGGATTGTAATTGCATAGTATGATAATTACCTTTCAATAAGCCCTTGAACTCCCCAAGCTTTGCCTCATCATCGAGCTTTCTGAAATCCTTCGTTTTCTGGGCCAAGTCCTTTCTTGATAATAGAGCATCTCGTTGTTGAGAGACAATCTCTGATGCTGTGTTGTCCAGTCCAGGTACCAGCCTGGTCAGGTCAATATCTGGGGATTAAGAGATTAGCTTTCTGCTCCACGGAAACAAAGGTGCACCACTTACTCCTCCAAGCTGAAATTGCACTCTGAAACTTGTTGGTCTCTGCAGAGGGACGAGACACGCCATTACTTAGAGCTGAAGATGTTGTGCGACCGTCTTTCGTGGTACTTGAGCTGTCGTTAAGACCATCTCGGTCACTGTCACCAGATGACCTGCTCTCTGCTACAGCAGACACGTCCATGATTCATCCGCAGTTCCAGATGTTATGAAAGGGGCACTGCACAAAATTTGCTAAGATACTCAAGATACGACGCTTACATGTCTATGTACCGTCAAATGTTTACTGTATGAATGGTTTCGAAGTGAGTCCGTATCGTCCGGGGAATTCTTTGACCGGCAGCCGGAATCTGTCCACAAGGCGCCCACCGCCCTTCACTAACGGAAACGCTTCCAAATGCAATACTGCTCTATCAAAAATGTAAACTCTCAATCCCGGCCTGGGTGACGGATCCAGGCACAAAAACTTAACGATGGCGCCTGAAGGAAGCCCTGAAACATACCAGAGTGCTTCGCGCGGCCCCTACGTCTTAAAAAAACTTGTTGAAGATGTTCCGCTCTCTGCGGATGGAGAAGCACAGGAAGCCCAGATTACCAGTGTTGAATTATGTGGTTAGTCCTTATACTGACACTGGAACACCCTACCTTAATGGAATTCTGAGCTTCGAAGAAACAATGGCCTTTTCATATTTGCACTTTGCTAATTCGTACTTCTTCCAGAGACCAACCTATATGTTGGCACATCCACTGGAGAAATCCTTCACTTTGTCTCAATCCCACCTGATCCGGCCGATGAGTCCAATTCCCCAACTTTCATCTTTGCATCCAGGCTTCAGCCAACTTATAATCAAGCCCAGGACGACTTTCTTTTCTCAAATGGGGTGCAGCAAATCCTGGTGCTTCCAAAAGTCGACAAAGCGTGCATTCTTTGCAATGGTACATTGTCATTCTATAGCTTGCCTGAACTAACACCTGCCTTTGGTAATACTGTGGTCTCTAATTGCAGCTGGGTGGGAGGAGCAAACCTCAATGAAGCTGAAGTGGCAGAAGGAGATGGAGAGGTTATTATGATCTGTGTCAAAAACCGGATTAGGCTTGTTCGCATTGGTGATGAGGCTCGTCGTGTTAGAAACATAGAATATCCTGGATGTCTTGTGGCTACTCGCCGCGCCAATTTCGCCTGCGTGGCTGATGCCCATTCATACGCTCTACTTGATGTTGATAACCAGCAAAAGATATCTCTCTTTCCTATTTCATCCTTGGATGACAACGCTGGCGGTGGGCAAGTGGAGGATATTGCTACAAGTCTTGATCCAGGCTTTCGTAGCTCCAGCCCGAGTCGTCCTACTTCTGGTGAAGGTCCTGGCGGAGGGAAAGGCCACAGCAGGGGCTCAAGTCTAGGTGCGTTTGCGAGTAGCCTTGGGCGACGGCAGCGAAGTCCACAGGCAAGAGGTCAAGACAGGTCAGGTCTCACCACTCCGGAGCCTGTTGGAAGAGCCACTTCGCCGTTACAAAGTTCATCCCTCAACAGGTCCGATTCGAAGGCCGGAAGCCCGGGTAGGGTGCCTTCGCATTCTGACAAGCCTCTGCCACCACCGCCTGAAGAAATAAGCAAGCCTAAGCAAGTTTCACTATTAAAGCAAGATGTACACAGCTTGATGCCACATATATGCTCCCCTACACCTACGGAATTCCTACTGACCACCGGCACTGCCCCTATGGAGCCTGGTGTTGGTATCTTTGTCAATCTCGACGGTGACGTCGTTCGAGGAAGTGTGGAGTTTAGTCACTATCCCAGTGCCGTCGTCGTAGACGGGAGCGGTGTGGAAATTGAACGTGTCCAAGGTACCGAAGAGGAAGACCGTGAAGGCTTCGTCCTTGCTACCATGATGCGGCCAGGAGACAGCGTAGAAAAAGAGGTAATAGAGATCCAAAGGTGGGATGTGGATAGCGAAAGTAAAGAGTGGTTGACAGTCCCCCAGTCTAAGTCTCATATGAAGAGCGGGGAGGGTGATGAGACACCCTTAAGTCCCAAAATTGGTCTCCGACTTCTTCAGACTGCAGCGGTTGTTCCCTTTCCAGAAGTTGGCCAGGTCCTGCGTGCAACACGTTTACGACTAACCAGCAGCAGTGCAGATGCTTCGTCAGCGGAACGTCAAAAATCAGATAGACCAGTAGAAGAATGGGAAAGGAACAGGACTCGGGAAGAAGATGGGTTTAGTCGGCGCTTAGGGGGACGAACGAGCCACATTGCGGTATGGTCAGGCTCTTCGATCTGGTGGGCTGTCCGAAACCCGCTCGTCATCAGGCTGGATGCGGTCATCGATCAGATCATTGGGGCATATCTGGGCAAAGAATCATATGTCACGATAGATCGAAGTCAGATTATCAAGATTGTGAACGGGATCCGAGGGCAAGAACCGAGCACGGAAACCGAGTTCTTAAGCCTGGAGTATATACGTCAAAAGACAAGTCTAATCTTATTTGCCGACCTACTCGCCCGGCCGTCCATGATGTCTACTCTAGAAGGCGCGGATAAGCGCATTACAGAAGGTTTGATGATGGAAGGTGGTGTGGAACCGCGTGTAATGCTTTCCTTGATCCCGCAACTTCGGGATGAAATCATTGAAGGTCCAAGAGGCATTTGGATACACGCAGGCTTGAGCTGGATCATGGAGCACTACCGGTCCTTAATGTCTGGGAGCCGGGGGGTTGGAGAATCACATGATCAAGGCAACTCAGAAATCACAAACCTTATCAAGCGATATCTTTCGGCTTGGCGACAACGCAAGGGCTTTGGCAGTATAGCAGATGAAGTCCAGGTTTTCCAGACCGTTGATGCGGCTTTACTGCGTATACTACTCGAACAGGACAGGCAAAATACAAAGAAGTCTTCAATGCCGTCATCAGCCAGAGCTGAGCTATATTCCCTTGTGGATTCTGGAGTCGAATGCTTTGAGCGAGCGGTCGTACTCTTGGAAGATTATCACCGTCTGTATGTACTTAGTAGGCTATACCAAAGTCGCAAAATGTTCGGGAAAGTTTTGGCAACTTGGAGAAGAATTGTCGACGGTGAAAAAGATGAGGGCGGTGAGCTACGAGACGGAGAAAATGAGGTTCGTAAATATCTTGGGAAGATGAAAGACACTAGCATAGTCCACGAATACGGGACTTGGCTTGCCAGGCGAAATCCAACACTTGGCGTCCAAGTTTTCACAGACGACAGCAGTAGGGTCAAGATGGAACCTCAACACGTGGTACAGCTACTGAAACAGCAAGCCCCTGATGCCGTAAAGGTCTACCTCGAGCATCTTGTTTTTGGCAAAAAGAACGTCCAGTATGCGAACGATCTGATTTCCTATTACCTCAACAATGTGCTTGCTGTATTAAGCGGTTCCGAGGATGCTCGAGCTACTCTTGCGCAGACGTACGAGTCCTACAGAGCGCTGCGACCACCTAAACCGACATATCGCCAGTTCATCATTGAGAACGATATTCCGGTTTCATGGTGGCATGATCGCCTCCGTCTTCTCGAGCTCCTTGGTGGAAGTCATGGTGCCGACTTTTCCTACGATGTCGGCAAGATTCTAAGTCGGATTGAGCCATTCGAAGAAGACCTTGTTCCAGAATCCATCATTATTGACGGGCGTCAAGGTCGACATCAGCAAGCTCTTCGGCTGCTCACTCAAGGGCTAGGAGATTATCATACTGCCATCAATTACTGCCTTTTGGGTGGAGCGAGTATCTTCCACCCGATCTCAGGACCCGTTACCCCGATCGCTGTTCCCTCACGAGAGGAACAAGCAAAACTCTTTGAATATCTACTTTCGGAGTTCCTCCGTATCCAAGACATCAATGACAGATTGGAGCGAACGAGCGAGCTCCTGGAACGGTTTGGATCTTGGTACGACGTGCGGCAGGTTTTGGAGCTCATTCCCGAAACATGGTCTGTCGAGCTGGTGTCAGCATTTCTGGTCAGCGCACTCAGACGGTTGCTACACGAAAAGAGCGAGGCTATGATCACGAAAGCGCTGAGTAGTGCAGAGAACTTGCAAGTCGCTTCGACTTTCGTTGAGAAATGCATCGCTATTGGGTCACATGTTGAGAAGGTGCAGTAAGATTCAATCACACAGGAATACTGTTTGAGCTTAGAGGGATGCGAGACGATTATCCGTGTTCACCAAGCACCCGAGCATCGACGTTCTGTTCCACGAATGGCGGGAATGGATTCTTCAACATTGTTATTACGGCGGTCTATTAGTGCGCTAGTCCATTATGGACTTGGCGACAAAACGAATTTTTGGAAAATCGGAAATCAAGAATCGAGAATCGAGAATCGAGAATTTCAAAAACGATACGTAAACATGTTAAATGGCTTCATACATGCTTCGTTTAATGTTTCGAAGTGCTTCATATATGATTTACCGAGTATTAATATGTGGTTTATTCAGTGCTTTATGTTATAAACTCAGCGCTCTATCTACTCCATCATCTACTTCCCTACCACTCCTCTACTCACTTTCCTACCTGTTTCCTACCTATTTCCCTACTTAGCACTCTAATCGTCACTCCACCTACTTCCCTATCTGCTCCCCTACCTACTTTTCCGCCTACTCCCCTACTCAGCACCCTACTCGCCATTCTCGTGAGTAGGTCGGTGAGTAGGTCGGTGAGTAGGTAGATAAGTATGTAGGTGCGTAGGGCGCTTGGTAGGAAGCTTGATAGAAAGCTTGATCTAACCACATGCTAGAATGCGTGTAATGAAGCCTAAAGTTAAACATTGAGCGAAGCGTGTACGAAGCACGGAATAAAGCGCATGAAGTATCTCGAAACACTGAATAAATCGTGCATGAAGCTTCATTTAACATGATTATTGATTTTTATAAGACTTGACATTTTATTTTAATTTGTATCTCAGATAAACTGCAGCTGCGTTGCGTCATGTCGCATATTCATTTTTACGATTCTATGGTTATTTGATTTTCGATTTTCGATTTTGTCGATATGTATCTAATGAACCTACGTTGGCAGACATGTATACTGGACATTGTTGCCAGTGGAACTTGACAAAGACCTACTTGGATTTCTCTATTGGTCATGACTCCCACAATCTTTGGATTCTGTCGCAGCCAATGGTTTGTTGTTGGGGGCTGAAATTAAATCTCCAAGTCAACCCCGTGGCATGCTGCCTCTGCAGGTCGGATTCGGCATCCAGTTATCCTAGTGATCCTTCGCATTGCTGGGGCCGCCCTTTGATCCTACATAGATAAGTGCAACCCGCACGAGAATGCTGCCTAACGATCCTTCCAGCTTGCACTGCCCTTCGATCCTAAGTGCAACCGATTATCTACAACCTCTACAGTTGCAGGTGCCGTTCAAGACGCTGAGTGGCATCTTCATGCTATCTACCCAAAAGCTGAAAAGTCCGGGAAAGGCATAAAGCTACCACAACAATAGCCTTTAAGATATTTAACAACATCTCTCCGTCCTTGCACCTCAAGACTTTCAGCATTTCGCAGTTGCCATCATTCGGACCGTGAACCGACCCAATACTCGACTGCTCATCTCTTCAGAATGTCCAAAATATGCCTTCAATTCGCCATAGCGCTGTGTGCACTCTTTTGTTCGGCACGAGCCCAAGTCAATTGTCACTTCCCGGGGGTCTGCTCATAGAAGCGGACACTCCGTGTCAACCTTATTCAGCCCATAGTACATGTTGCAATCCCAACGATATTTGCCTGTCCAACAGTCTTTGCTTTGGCACAACCAACAATCGTCTTACCCGAGGGGTCTGTCGACACCTCCGTACCTTACACAACGAGCCCAAAACTAACTGTGACAAAGTTGTACGGACTCGTCATGGAGCGACGGACCCTGCACAAATATATGCACTGACCCAGCGGACAGTAGGTACTAAGTTCTGATTTTGGGGACCTCTTTAGCTAATCCTTCATCTTACCAGAACCACACGGACGGTCGGAGGTGCTTCCCTGCGAGAATACCACCTTGCCACAGTTCTTCTATTGCGACGGCTCGAACAATGCGCAATGTAGAGGCCCAAAAATATTCAACATAGCCAAGGGATTCTTTGCAGACGCTCGCAACGCTACTTTACGCTCCACCAACCCTCTCATTTAGTTTCGAACTCGACTTGCAACACTAATAATAACTCTGCTTCCACGAACAGCATGGTGCATCAGTGTTCTTCGCCCACCAGCGTAGAAGCAGCCATCGGTGCTGGTGTCGGACCCCCTCTCACTTTAGGTCTGGCCGCCGCTGTCGTGTCGTTGCTTCGAGAGAGGCGTATGCGGAGAAGAGATGCGAAGGACGCCCATCAATATGGTTGATCATCTCCCAGAACAATTCTGACCCAGCGACTGATGGCCGTGCACCTTTGATCCAGCAACAACACGAGGGGAAGCGGCCACCGCCCCAAAAGAACTTCGCAGGAGACCTTCACGAGGCTGATTCTATGGCCAGGCCCAATATTTTTGAGGTCCCTGATAATACTAGGTAGCCCACTTTATGGTTCTTTGTTCCTATGGTCTAAAACGAAAGAAGGAGCTAAGATATGCACAATGGTTTGGTATGCTTCATATTGGGGCATGGGAACCGTGAGCATTGTTGGAACGACTTTACAATAGAAAAACCGAGATTTAGTGACCAAGATCCGGTTTGCAGATTTCTTTTAATCTTCATTCTGACACTTCTCATCGCCATCGCCATCGCCATCGCCATCCTCACCCCCCCCCCCCCCACAAAAAGCAACCATCGCCTAAAAAACCCCCAAACAGCGAAATCCTCCAACCCAAACCCTTTTACTACCATTTCCATAAGTGCCGCGAAATCCGATTTAAGCGAGGGACGAGCTTAGTGGGGGCTACGGATATTCTAGCTTCTTTTTCAGAACCCGTGCAAAATTTGCCTATTCGCGCTTTTTGCTAAATTTTCAATCGTGCAAAAGGTCATGTATACAGCAAGCCCCTTTGGAATTTTTTGCCTACTGTACGAGGTCAAAAAACTAATTATCCGGAATGGCCTCCGTACCGCAACTGCAAATGTAATGACAACAGCACCAATTATATGTAGAAACGTTAGATGATATGAATTATAATATATATCTATCCGTGAAAGTGATTGTCACCCTTTTTAAGAATAATCTGATTCACCCGATGCCTCTGATTCATAATCAAAGGATTAATATTCTTTTCTACGAGTAGTATGGTTTGAATTTTTGAATTTTTGTGGGTATGGAAGCTTATCTAATCAACTACGTTAGCCCTACGGAGGCCAATTGCGGATTCCGAATGGGGATATTTACTCGAGTTCCACGGGGTGGTGTACATATGAGTAAAAGTAGTAAGTGATAAGGGGGGTGTACGGGTATCTTTTCCCTTGTTTAAACCATCTACTGTATGTAGCCTTGCCGGAAGGAGTATGTATGTAGTGAGGGCCGCTGATGGTGTACTCGTACATATCACATACCTCGCCGCGCCGGGAAGGCGTAAAAAGTTGCCTTCTCCCCTTTCACACACAAAACCTCAAGCACACTTGTCATATACAACGAAATTAACTTCAAGTAAACCAATCGTTCTTTCTAATTCACTAATCTATCATACACACCACCACACCCCGCTCCCACTTCACTTCCACTTCCACTTCCACTTCCACCTCATCCGGTATTTCTAGAGTATCTACACAAAGGGCAACAGATCTATCGGGTCTAGATGGTACAATCGCCATCAACTGTCCCGCTCGCCCCCTTTCCCGCCCCGCCGAAGTGGCTGATGTACAAGAAATGCTTTGTCGTGAAAATGTGCCTCCGCCGAGCAAACGCCGTTGCATGCGGGAAATGGATTTCCTGTCCGTGGTTGGTTCCGCTTTCATCTCCATGTCGTCCATCCTCTCTTGAAACCTCACCAAACCGTTGCCGCAGAGATCCCGGCCACCGTCACCACCTCCCTCTACCGCCTCACAACTTCCAAACACTCCGTCAAGCCCACAACCCTACACTCCCTGCCTACCCCGTTCAACCCGCCATCCTCCCACTTCCTAAAAGCCCTCCTCATCCCCTCGGGTACCCCACTCGCATATCTGCCTCCGAAGATAACGCTGCCGATAGGTACAAACGGTCGGTCTTCGAGCGAGGCCGAAAGGATGCCGTATTCTTGTGCGAATAAGAGGGCGGCGCGGAAGGTGGGGAAACGGGCGGATTTGGAGCCGTGAGGGGAGGGGGCGATGCTGTGGAGGAGATTAACATAAGAAGGTTGGTAAGTGGGTATGAAGAGAAGGCGGCGTGGGGTTTGCCAAGGAAAGGGCTTGGGATGCGACGACTTACACATAGATCTCAAAAAAAGTATCCAACACAAAGACGCCATCATCCGCCAAATCCGAACATGTGAATGGATTTATCTCCCTTATCTGCGCTGTCGGAATAGCCCCTTCCTCCGATGACGGCGCACTGCCTCTCCTTGCCCATGAAAAACCAGAGCCGAATTTCGATCTTGGCGTCTCGAGGTCTACGCTGAACAGCCTAGTCATATATTTCTCACATGAAGGCTTGAGATGCCACTTCTGTGATTTCGGATTGGCGCTCGAGCTCAGTCCGTCTTTCGGCTTACCACCCGGGAAAGCTTCCCAGAAAGCACTTGGTTCCTTTCCTTCGTCAATTTCCTCGATCTCTCCCGTCAGCCCCAAATCCATGCCTATCAATCTGGCGCAGCCTAGTTCATCGGCGCTGGACCCGCTGCCCTTCCAAAGATAAAGCTTTCCAAACCGTGCGGAGATAATATAGGGGAATCCTGCGCAAAGACATTGTGGGTCAAAGTCAACTTCGTCAAAGGCAATTTGACTAACATGACGGCGGCCACAGAGCATGTACGTCGCTCCTGCGCTTGAAGGTGTGTCGGCTCGACTGCTGGATCCACGACGCGTGATGGCTATACCGCCCAATGCTTCGAAGAAATTGGCAGTTTCTTTTCCTTGCTGGAGAATAACAAGCTTGCCGTTGTTGTCTTTGGCGACTTTCTTCGCGAATAATTGAGCGTCTTCGGCCGCTGAGGTAGGAACACCGTCACCGCACCAGAGATACACTTCTGTATTTCTTGTCCCCGCCGCGTTGCCGAAGACGTGAGTGCAAATGTACATGCATTCTTCAAAGAGGATGTGTTCTTGGTGCGAAGGTACTACGACTGACTTGCCGTCACCAGTAACTTCCCAAATCTGCTTCCTGAGCGTCTTGATCTTATCCGAACCTGCGCTGGACGATCTTGAGGCAAGAATAGATTGTGTATCAATGTTGACTCTGCCACTAGAGCTAGGAACCTCATTGAAGTACTCGGCAAACAAGCATGCTGCTTCCGAGGTTTGTGGAGCAAGAGAATTAAGGCGCTCGGGTTTGGCTTTCGGTAATGGAGAGCTGGAAACCACTCTGTTCGCTATTAATGCAGGTTTGATAGCAGGCGGAGGAGGGCTTTTCGGTGATATAGGAAGGTGCGAGGGTAAATTGCGTTCCAATATTGTTGGCCCTTCAGGTTCCTTACAAGCTGTCTGGATTCCAAGGCCAATCGGCGCCTTGGCTTCTTTACGGGCAAGCCCGGCATTCTCCAAGGCAATTTCCTCGTCCCTACGAGTAGGCAGCTTGATCGGCGACTTTGCACGGATTGGGCGTGGAGAATTCAAAGCCGGCGACTGATCCCAAGTCGCTGCCGCGTTACGAACAGAAGGAGGTGGCCTGTCAATTTCTCGGACTTCATCGCTGTGGGTTTCCTGACCTGATACAGACCTCGAGGGGCTTACTTGTGGTCCTTGGGCCTTCAGTGGGGTTGCGGGTGTTGGAGGGAGTGGTTGAGGTGTAGGGGCCGAGGGTTTGCGGATCTGATTATCGTTGACAATTGTTTGTGGTTTTGGATTTATCACAGGTGAACGTTTCGAGTTAACCGGCAACGATTCTTTAGGCGAAGATGGTGGAATGGTCTTAATCTTGTCAACTGATGCAATACTAGTGGATGGTTTTCGAGGAGTATTGGGCTGAGACGCTTTGCGATTACCATTACTTAATTTGCTGGAAAGAGCTCGTGTCTTAGACTTCTCAATAGCAAGGGAGGATAACTGAGGCTTTGCTATAAAAAGATTTGCTGGAGATGAATTTTCGGAAAATTGTTTCTTCAATTCAGAACTTGTTGCAGAGGTTGGCGATTCTGCTGTAGCATCTTCGGTAACAGACCTGGGTAATCGTCGCTTTGGTCCTCTTGCCCTGGCTTTGGTCATGTGAGTTAATTGAGGTCCATCAGCAGGATCCTCATTGTTGTTGTTTGTTGTGGATGTTCCAGGTTCGGACAAGACACCTTGGTTCATTACCTGACTTGGCTTTAAGCTGCTGCCGACAGGTGAAGGTCCCCTCGAGATCAGACCGGCCAGGGAGCTATTGAAGTTATTCCCTAATTTCGTTTTTACAGCTAGCTCTTTCTGAATGTGAGCAGGTGCGTTTGGCTTTGTCTCAGGTGGTATTGGCTGCGGCCTATCATGCAAGCACTCCACATTAGCAATAGATTCTGGCTTGCTGGACGTCTTCTTCGCTTCAGCACTGCCATTACTCAAAACACTATCAGACCTTGTCAAGCCCTTCTTCTTGAGGATAGCTTCCGGCGTTGGAGGATCTTCCTTCGTAATGCTATTACCGCTGATTTTCCTAGATACACCTGGAGGGAGCCCAGCTTTTATTGCCTCTTTTTGCTTCTGTATACTCTCTTTAAAATCGTCCTTGCGTTCGGTCTTCTTCGGCCCTCCAGTCATGGCGAGCCCCGCTTTTCCCCTCAAGATATTACTCTTGAGTTCATCCGGTGCCACGTAGTTCTGTGTCTGGGTACGCTTAAGTTTACCAAAGACGTTTTTGAATTCTGCGTCTTCGGTGGGTTCCTTTCCCGCAGAGACTTGCCGCGTTTTTAGATTAGCTCGGAAATCTTTTTTTGGAGGTGTCTCTGGCTTTGATCTCAGTGGCGAAGGGGATTCCTTACGTATGGTCATCGGAACGGCATTTGGATTTACATGTGACGGTTCTATGGAGCCCTTGGCTTCAGTGGTGCTTCCTCCACTCTCAGGCGGGTCCATCACAAGCATCGGCGTCTTTGATGACTGAAAAGGAGCAGGTGAATTCTGAATTAACTCGTTCGACTTCATGTCCTTATTAGCAGATCCATTTGAAGCCTGACTGTCCAGAGACTCAGTCTTAGGCTTCTTTGGTAAACCTGCACTAGTACCAATAGGAAGCCCTCTGATAGTGTGAGGCTTACCAGATCCGCTCAATGGTGGTGATCGGATAAGACCACCTGTAGCCACTTCCTTATGGGTTTCAACCTTGCCTAAATCGACATTTCCCCGTTGTTGCTTAGCTCGATTGATCTCAGCCATCCAGCTCGGCTGTTGTGGTGGAGGCGCCTTTGTCCTAGGCGAGTCGGGTTTGTTGATAGCGTTTTCAAGCCAACTTGCTTTCATGGGACTCCATCGCTTACTGGGACTTACTGGTGGGCTTTTCTCCAGCGACGTTGTTTCTTGATCATGCTCGCGCGCCGCCGTCACAGGAGTAATGCTTCTTTGGTGGGGGAGCGTAGGTTTGGTGAACCCATCGTGGGAAGGAATTTCAAATCTACTACTAGTCAAAGACGATGAAGTGCCAGGTGTCTCGCTTTCGCTCTGCTGCTGGGTCACATTGATATTGCTATGACTTGACACTGGCCTGGACTTTGACGACGGGGAATTATCGCTGCTTATGTTGCCAAGTCTTGGTTCTTTATGTGGACTCGTCATCCCCATTGTCGGTCTTGAGCCATCATATCCACTTCGATTACTTGCAATCGAATTCCCTCTACTCAGTCCGGCACCTGGCTGTGCACTCCATCTCTTGTTGACGCTGTCGGATCGTTTCAGCATGGCGCTCTGTACAAAACCACCAAGGCCTTTAGTGGGTGAAGTAGGTCTGTCAAAACGCTCTGGAGAAATTTTCCCTTGTGAAGGAGACATAGCTAGCGTCCGGCCAGCTGTTGAGACGTCGCCATCGTGAGAAGAGGTAGAATCAGATGATGGAGGATCAAATCGCTGACTGCTCAAGGTTGGCAAGGGTGAGCGAATTCCACTCGTTGACGACACTGCGGCCGAGCTCGAAAATCGATGGCTCCATCCAGAAGTCCCTTGTGTTGACCCATCCCTGGAAGGCGAAGATGAGCGCACACTCTCAGGAGGCGGGCTCCGCTCTTTCTCAGGTTCTACAGAGGTTTCTCTTGACAATCCTGGTAAGCGCACACTCCTCGTTGTATAGGCAGTGTCCAGTATATCTTCCTCCTGATTTCTCCGATACCCAGCTGATCCTAGCCCTCGATCTTCTGTTTGCTTGAACCAAGTCGGGTCTTTAGAACCCAGAGACTGTGCTACTTGAGCTCTTGAGATTGCAGTTTCGCTAGTAGATGCTGGATCTGGACTTGTACGTGGAGATCTCGCAGCACTGTTGTGGGTAGCCACCATTGACAATGGACGACTCCGTACCCCAGTTGTAGACCCTCGCGAGGTAGGTCGTTGTTGCCAAGAAAGCGTGCCTGAGCGAGATAGAGGCATTGCAGCGCCTGGCGATGTGTTTGATAGCGCGGAAGCCTCGGGGTTTTGGTATGGAGGCTTTCGAGTGCCTCTGACATCAGATTTTAATGGGCCACCGTTTGGAGTGTGAGAATCATCGTCTCTACCGTGGTCGCGTGTGTCGACGATCGGTATACTAGGAGGATCCGAAAGCCCTTCTTGCATTGAAGTATCCATTTTTGATCGCGTAGAGTTGGGTGTGCCAGTGTTGGAAGAAGAACCCTTGATCGGAGACAGTGATCTCGCACGCTCTAAGTATCCATTAGATCGAAGCCTCATCATCGCTTCACGATGGCGACTTAGCATCATTTCAACTAACCCTCTCTCCGAGCTTGCCTTTCCTTCCGGCCTTGCAATATTTCTTCTTCAAGCTTCCTTGTGCGCTCTTCATCCTCTTTGTCACGCCTATCACCAAGCTCACGAATTCGGAGCAGAAAATCGTTGACATCTTCAGATCCCTCAGTTTCGGAAATGACAGACATCTTAGTGGAGATGTCGGCCAGTACCGAAGCAGTTTTCTGGAGTCAATTGGTGTTGCGGATCTATTGTTGATCTATTTATTATTCTACGAGTCGAGGGAACACTTAAGCTTTTGCGCCGGGTACGCAGAAGGGATGTTTCAATATGGAAGTCGCATAGGATCATAGTATCTAGAGTATGAGATTATTTACAGCATATTCGGGTCAATATCTTAAGAGTGTTGTAACAATGGGACAGCGCTTTATAGGTAAGTATCTAATGCGCCCTGAGTGGTGTGCCTGCTAAAAGATCTGTTGTTGCTCTGCGGGCAGGTTCGTGCCCGGGCCTCACAAGGCGCGCTTTCCTGATGGCCGTCAGAAAGCCAAGAATAGAAACCCCTCCTGCTGCCCCCCCTGGAGCTGACCTTCAGTAGAGAAAGAGCCTGTCTCGAGCATCTTGCACAACCCATTCTAGGCCTTCCCGCAGATTCTTCCCTGTAGTTGCACTGCAAAGTATGATAGTCCATTTGTGCGTCTTGATTTCGTCCAGTCGAAGCCCCTGTGACGGTCAGCCGTGTTTGACTGAAAATTTCCGGGGCATCATCAACTTGTCGAATGTCACTATCGCTCATGCAGCCTTCAACATCAGTCTTATTGGAAAAAACTAATAGACTAGCTCCCATCAATCGCTTTGTCGAATTAGCAATGTCGAATGCCAGCTTTGAGACAACTGACCTCCTCAAGCAACAAGCCCGCGAGTTCTTGTCTGCAGTCTTCAATTCTAAGGCGATCTGTTGCATCCACAACCCAAATGAGAGCGTCGGTCTTCTCGAAATAGTTTCTCCAGTATGACCGCAGGGTTTTTTGGCCGCCCACGTCCCCTTCATGACACCTTGGTGAGCACTGCCGACATGACTCTGAGAGGAATCCCACCATACAGATGTTCAGCTTGTAGCTATGCGCCTTGAGTTAATCTGACCGGTGAATGATGCTGATCACGAGGGGGAGTGCTTCACTCACCCTTCATAATCAATGGTTTTGATGATGAATCCAAGCGTTGGACTGACTGTGTTCACGTCTTCATTCATGATCCTCTTGACTATTGTTGTCTTGCCGGCATTATCCAGCCCACTGAGCTCTGTTAGCAACCGGTATCATCAAGCCTCTCATACCCACAGCATCAAGATCCTCATTTCTTTGTCCTTGAGGCGAGCTTTCCTTAGTATTGACAACATGATTGCACCTTGATGTAGATCGGTTGCCAAACGTAAGTAAAGACTTTTGTTTGCCGAGAAAAGCATAGGTATAGAAGTTAATCCTCGCAATGCAATGCTGCTAGACCATTTTCTCACATCCCCGTCAAAACAACGACCCCTAGTCAGTCTTTTATCTGTAAATATCTGCAACGCAGGACGCTTCATCTGTCTCCTTTTCCGAATGCGTGGGCGAACCTCTGCTGTCTCGATCAATATTGAGTCGAGCTCAGTTCATCTCCGAAGCTTAAGGAAGACATTGAGTAACAAGAGTACCATTGAATGATCTCGGCGAGTGAAGATATGGACGGAACCGTACCCGAAGAGAACGTTCGTCCCTTATTAGGACCGAAGATGGCCGGATGCTCTACGAACAGCGAGGTCACTGAGAGCGCCACCGTTGCCGTTATCCCCAATACTGGCGCGAGACCATGCTATGTATCAGAGACTCTCGCCATGAACGTGGCCACTCCTATCTCGTCATCCGTCAGAACACGTCCACGTCCAGGTCCAGGTCCACGTCCACGTCCACGTCCACGTCCACGTCCACGTCTGAACGCACTAGTCAAGAACGACGCCATGGCCGTCTTGTCCAACCACCTTAATGAAACGAACTCACTGTCACGTGTATATGTCACAGACGATGACACCGAGCAGCGCTTCAACTATCTAAGAACCCAAGACTTGGATGACATCGGGAATGAGGCGCGAAGACAGAAGGCAAACAATAAGGTTTTCCGAAAGGGACTTAGAAACTCCTTAGGGGCTCTATCGATGCTGCAAACACAGTCGAAGCATTATTCCGAACCTGGACAGCTACAGCACACTATGAAGAACAATGCCTCCGTCTTAGGAGGCCGCTCAAGAACCCATGAGCTTTGTGACTCTCCTGGGGATATCCGGCACACGGTTTGTGATATCCTGGAACACAAGGCAGAACATAGTGTATCGAACTTCACTGCTGATTCAATGAATCAAGCCGGTGAAACAAGAGGCACGAAAGAGGAGGTGGAATACGGCTTGACCTACTTCGCCGCCGGACAAATGAATCATGCTGTTCAAAAACTAGGTAAAAGGCCAAAAGCTGAACACAGCATGCCCTATGCCATTGCAAAACAGTCGAATCAAACTGGCGAGATTAAAGACGAGAAAACAAAGGCAGAACACACCGTGCTAATCGTCATTGGCGAACGGATGAGTCTGGTTGACAAGAAAGGAGGCAAGAAAGGAGGCAAGAAGGGAGGCAAGAAGGGAGGCAAGAAGAGGGGCAGAAAGGAAAAGGCCAACAAAAAGAGAGCAAAGATTGCTGAGAAGGGTACTAACATAGACTATGTTGGTTGTGAGACACAAGGCAATGACTCCTATGCTAAAGAAGATAAAGGAGGCACAGGGGTGGGTGCCAGAGCTCAAGCTTTTACAGAAGAATACCCTCTTGATTTGCAGAGAGCCTCGAAACATAGGGGAGAGGCAGTTGAGCCTGTCAAGGTCGATGGCAAGTTGAGCGACAATAGTATCAAAACTACGTTGAGTATGTGACGCGATCACCCCATAGTGGCTGAAAACATCGTTGACCTGGGATAGAGCAGGTTGTCTGTCAAGGCGTGAACAGGAGGCATCTGTCATTGCCTCCGTTTCATGGAGGTATCGAGCAGGTTCATAGAGATGTACAGGTGTGTGAATTTGATTTTTAAACCGGCTCAAGACTAGGACTAAAGTCGGGGCGGACTGCACAGGACCAAGAGGCTTTTCCGAGCACCAGCGACTTGTCGGTAACGGATCTAGGACGAGGTTCCTCTGGAAATATTACTCCTATAGTGCGAAGTGCAAGGAGTTTGCCTTCAAGGTGTTCTGTGCAGCAAAAAGTGAGAGGCAATTGGTGTGATAAGATCAGCTAAGGATCTGATGAATGCAAATAGGGTTGGTTTCCAAATTCATCCCATGCAATCTCCAACAACCTCGATCCTCCATCCATCTTGTCCACAACGTCTACACTATCCACCTCGGATACTCACCAACAACATCATCAAAAACTTAGACCTCAGAGCTCAGACGACCTTGGAAGAGGTCGTCCATACAAGATGAGGCGCGCAGGCTTCTCGCATAGCCGTACAGGCAGAGGTAAGACAAAATTCATCCTGCATGAAGTCTCCGATTATGCTTGAGCTACATGCTCATATTGCATATATCTATCCAGCTTATGGCCGCGGATTCTTGTCTGACGATCGACCAGTAAATACATCAGAGATACCACCATTCTTTGTGGAGCGACCTGCGATCACCAGGCGTCCACACCCAGGCTATCAGCCACCACCAAAAAATTCCGAGCAAGACAATGGAGCATCCCCGCCTGGCTTGACTACCAACAAAGCTCGTGCCAACAGCACTGCTGATAAGGTACAGGCAAAAGATAGTCAGACTCAGAATACTAGTGACGCAAGCCTAAAGGTGCCCAACATGCCAACCTGAAGTCCCAAGCTTCACGTCAGAAATTACTCACTTTTGCTAACAAGGATCATCAGGTTAAGACTACTGCCCCGGATACTGAAGCTTCCTTATCTCCTCCCAAAACTGATGCTCCTGCTTCAATTCTTGAGCCAGAAGAACTGGCCAAATATAAGACGATTGATTCCTTCTTCCTCCCTGTAGCTCGTGCACCTCATCAGACGGCCACCGACAAAAACACCGCTACGAAATCCATTCAGAAGCTTAACGGTCACGATCAGAAGAGCAATGGTCCGATTCAGGAGGTGGCTGTTCCAAAGCCCCTCACTTCCGTTCGGAAGGCACGTGACGTAACCGACGGCAAGGACGAGGTTCCAGCTTCTTCCCAACCTCATCGCAACCAACCTCAAGCAACTCGTAACACAGCCAAGAACATAGTAACCGGAAAGTATTTTGGGAATACTGCTAAACCACATCATTGGGTTGACAAGATGGCAACAATCGAGAAAACTCCTCAAGGTGAAAGCAGTCAAGACCCTGGCAGTGCAAGCATCAGCACAGCAAACGCTTCCTTCTTAAATCCTGGACTTACCAACTCCAACCTAATTGGTGAGAGAAACATTCGAAGCAACGCCATGGCTCAAAAACCTAGCATAGATGCTTTCGGCCCAGATAACAATGATGACGCCACTAGCCCAGATGCAAACCATGCCGCCACCAGCACTGTCACTAATCTTGACACAACAGAACGTCCCGGTCTTGCTTCTTCTAGTCACAGACCCCTACGTCAAACCGTGTTGGATACCAGACCCGCGCAGCCCATCTTCAGCTTCAAAGTTCCTTCGACGGATGCTGTCGGTGAATGGGACAATAGGGAAAGTGGGTGGGCTACAAAGCCCTGGACCAAGAGTATCCTTGGCCCCAGAATTGATTACAACATGCTTCCAGCTTATAACTTTGGTAAGCCAATAAAGAAGGGGCATGACGACGTCCCTGTTCCTGCGGAAAAGGATAATGTCGACATCAATGCCGAAAAGAATGTCGAACATGCCCTTCCTCACTCTGGTAACTCCACGAACGGCACAGTCGCTCCAGTCACTCGCAATAATGTCGAAGATAAGCCCTTACCTCCGCATCTCCGTTCGCCGACCAAAAACCAAGGATCTCTTGACCCTAAGGGAAATGAGAGAAATAAGCTGGCTACCAAGAAGGCTGACGAGCAACAGATATGGGTCCCACCACATCTCAGAACTCCTAACTCAGCCTCGCCGTCTCAGTCGAAGATGAGATCTGGCACGGATGGCGAGCTGGCAGAGACGTCAAATAACCCACCCAAAGCAAACATGCTGAAGGATGTGACCAATACACCACGTTATTCGAATACTGCCCGCAACGGACCCGGCAATAATACTAAAGCCAACCGTACTCCACACAAGGTTTCTCCCCTTTTAGTCGTTAGTAACGCGACGACCGAAGCTTCTGAAGCTTCTGGTACCACTCCCGTTCCTAACAAGGGTAAAGGCAAAGCCATCGCACTTGAGGCGCCGATTGCTGGCTGGAACGGACAGGTGCCGTTAAGCACTCCCAAGTGGAACAATGAAGCCGTCTACGACAACAACGACCAGCGCCAACGTAAGCACATGCAGGAATGGTTGGCGCAAAACGTCGATCAAGCCGTTGGAAACCCTATACAGGTCGACGTTGCCAAGGCTGGCTTCGTGACAGGTCATGCCCTTGCTGATGGTCAGGAAGAGATGAGTGGCGCAGTGGATCCCGAACTGCACAAGACTTATCCTACCAACGATCCTTTCACTGTCTCTCGGGCATATCAAACCTCGGCAGACGCAGCTCAGAAGTATCAAAAGAAACTTCACGATACCGTTGTCGAAACCAAGAAAGACCGGAGAATGTGGCGCCGAGCCGCCAAGGAAGCTGAGGCCAACTATGTTCCTGCTCCTAATCCACACAAACCCACGGCGAATATCTACATCCGTCCTGTTGAGGGTTGTGACATGGCCCAGATTACGGATATCTACAATTATTACGTTCAGAACACTGTAGTGGCCTCTGAGAGACGGGCTTTGAATAGTACGCAATGGCGCGCTCGTTGGCAAGCTGCGACCGATGACCACTACGCGTTTCTAGTTGCCGTGCAGATGAATGGCAAGGGAGCTGGCCAAAACCGCCGCCATGGCGCCGAGGTCGTTGTTGGCTTCGCGTATGCAGAAGATCTCGGGGACGGTGATAATCTTTATCGGTACACTTGTGAAATTCAGTTCTGGGTTCAACACGCATTTCCTCGTCAAGGTGTGGGGAAGACTTTAGTCGATCGCATGCTGTTCTCGCTGGATCCGGAATACTGTGTTCGCTCTGGAACACCTTTTGTCGGCGGCGAGAATGAAAACCAGTATAAGTGGGGCGGCAGGAGAATTATCAAGCAAATCCTCATTCAGATTCCTTATCCAGCTGACGACGACTATAATTTCAAGTGGCAGACCAAATGGTTGATCGGGTTTGACTTCTGGCATGTTAGTACTCTACCAGGCATTGGTTACAAATTCGGCAAGCTGTAAGCTCCCCCATCGCAGAATGGAAAGCTCAGGCTAATCATCTAATTCCAGCATCAATGTTGCTTGCTTGAAAAAGGAGACTGGGAGTAGGGTCGCAGCAGGAGCCTGAGTACCGATCACAAATAACCCCGTGGCTGAGTTTGCAGCAAGAGGTACCCTGAGCAATACAACTGTCTACATTGGCTATATTGATCATAGGTTCCGACGCGATAGTGATTTCGAGGGCTTGGAGATCTCTGGAGGTGATTTGACTGGACAGTGGCTTGGTGGTAGGATTACAGCAAACGAGCTTGGCAAACCTCTAATATCAGCATCAGTTATTCAGTATCGGTATCGACGAGCGTGAGGAAACGGTATACTGCGAGATGACAACTCCCTACCTTTCTCGATTTCCCAAAGGGCCTGTCTCCAGCATGCTATCCATTGGCTCCTTTCGCAATTCAACATCAGTTACGTAGTTACTTGGCACCTGTTTTCCACGAGCGTCCCGGAGGGATACATCCTATGACAAGAACAAATATCTGCACCATATCTTGATACACAGAATGGTCATTGTCAGATGTCTCCTCTATGGCTCGCTTACGAACCAACATAACATCAATTAAACAAATATCGGTACGGCCGAGCTATTAGAGAAGTCTCTCGACGGCGACAATCTTTCTTGCCCTTCTGTGCCTCAGAAGGGTCTGCTATCAGATTACTTCTCCCTGTAGCTAGTTATTCAAGGCAATAAGATAGTGTAGCAATTCCAGTCTGCTTTGACAACGACTCCCACGATGCTCCCGGTGCCTCATGCAAATACTGTACTCAGATCCATCAAGTATGCAAAGTATGCAAAGTAAGGGAGGCTGCGCCTGTTCAACATATCTAAGGTAAAGTATTGGTGAATTCTCCCCGACTTCTTGCGTGACAGCGGAATATGTTCCGCAAAAGTTTTTCCACATCCAAAGATGTCTATTAATACGCCGTTGTAAATCAAAAGATGGCTCCCATAGCCAAAAGGTCAAGTCTGGAGGATGACTTTGTGCTCACCATATCTGATGATGACCAGGACATTTCCGTGCTGGATGAGGAGGAGGACGCTACTGTTGAGTCTTATATTAACAGAACCTCCAACGGCACGAAGCGTAAACGTGATGCTGTCGAGCACACGAGCGCAAATGGCACTACATCCAATGGCACAAATGAAGCGGCGAGAAAGCGCAAAAAGGGCAAGACTGTTCTTGAAGCAGATGTCACGTCAGAACCTGAAAATCAGACATGGGCCGCCCACGGCGAACCCGACGGAGCTATGGACTCCGATTTTGAGTTTCAGATTGGTGATGCAGGTACTGGTGTCCTAGAGAACTTCGGCGGATGGGGACTTGATGTGTCTAAGACGGACACAAAGGGAGCCGGGAATAGAACAGGAGTAGACATCGATGATTTAATTGCAAGGAGGAGGGGTGCGGTGGGGTCAAACGACATTGGCAAACCGGGCATTGAGGGCAACAAGGGATCTCCAGGAAGTGTGGAAGACAGCGACGGAGACGAAGAGCAGCCAGGTTTGAATGCAGATGGGTTTGTTGCAACGGACGAGGAAGACGAGACATTAGCAGATGATGGATTTGGCATGGGCGCTATGAGCACTGATGAAGAGAACGACGATAATGGAGGGTTCGGAGTAGACCAGGACTCAGATGCTTCTTCGGACAACAGTTCTATAGCTGAGCCTGTGCCCCACCCTGACGACCAAGACCAAAGTGCTTCGTCTACTGATGAACGGGAGGATCCTGAGGAGCATGCACGACGTGAGGCCTTCTTCGCTCCAGAAGAAAGGTTGGACAAGTCAAAAGCCAAAACTTTGTCCTCCGATTCCTTTCAAAAAATGCAGTTGTCCCGACCTATCCTCCGTGGCCTTGCCGCCGTGGGATTCTCAGAGCCAACCCCTATCCAGACCAAAACCATACCCGTCGCACTGCTTGGGAAAGACGTGGTTGGCGGAGCCGTGACCGGCTCCGGAAAAACAGCAGCATTTATCATACCTATCCTAGAACGGTTGCTCTACCGACCGAAAAAGGTGCCAACTAGTAGGGTAGCTATCCTGATGCCTACTCGAGAACTGGCAGTGCAATGCTTCAACGTAGCAAAGAAGCTCGCCAGCTTTACAGATGTCACATTTTGCCAGCTAGTGGGAGGCTTCAGCTTACGAGAACAAGAGAACGTGCTGCGAAGCCGACCAGACGTGATCATCGCTACACCCGGGCGTTTCATCGACCACATGCGCAATTCGGCCAGCTTCACCGTCGATGCTCTAGAGATCTTAATCCTTGATGAGGCAGACCGAATGCTCGAAGACGGATTCGCCGATGAATTGGACGAGATCCTAACCACCATCCCCAAATCTCGACAAACAATGCTCTTTTCCGCCACCATGACTGACAAGGTTGACAAGCTCATCCGCGTCGGTCTCAATCGGCCAGTAAGACTGATGGTGGATGCGAGAAAGCAAACTGTAGGAACACTTGTTCAAGAATTTGTGCGACTACGTCCAGGAAGGGAAGATAAACGCTTGGGTTATCTCATGTACCTCTGCAACAATGTTTACACAGAAAGGGTTCTTATTTTCTTCCGTAAAAAAAGCGATGCCCATCGCGTGCGTATAGTTTTCGGTCTCTGCGACCTCAAAGCTGCAGAATTACATGGGAACATGTCGCAAGAACAGGTACTATCTGCATATTCCCCTTCTGACGGCCTCAACAATACCCCAACCGCATGCAAACTAATATCTTTCTCTTCTCTATAGCGTATTGCCTCCGTCGAAGCCTTTCGCTCCTCCTCCGTTTCCTTTCTCCTCGCCACAGATGTCGCCTCCCGCGGTCTCGACATCAAGAACATTTCCACAGTCATCAACTACGAAGCCCCCCAATCCCATGAAATATACCTGCACCGCGTCGGTCGAACCGCTCGCGCTGGCCGTACCGGCAGAGCCTGCACCATTGCTGCGGAGCCCGACCGAAAAGTCGTCAAAGCCGCCGTCAAAGCAGGCAAAGCTCAAGGCGCAAAAATCGTATCTCGAGTCGTTGACGTCGTAGAAGCAGACTCCTGGGCGCAAAAAGTCGAAGCCGTGACCGATGAAATCGAAGAAATTCTCAAAGACGAAAAAGAAGAAAAACAACTTTCCTCGGCCCATATGCAACTCCAAAAGGGCGAAAACATCATTGACCACCAAGAAGAAATCCTCTCCCGTCCCAAACGTACCTGGTTCGAGTCCGAGAAAGACAAGCGCGCTGCAAAGAAGACAGGCAGGGTTGAACTGAATGGAGCTGCGGGAGATGGGGGGAAGAAGAAAGGGAAAGCGGGGAAGTTGAGTGGGAAGGAAAAGAAGAGGATGGATGACGGAAGGGAGAGGGTGGAGGGGAGGGTGTGGAAGAAGGGGAAGGAGGAGAGGGGCGCGAAGGTCTCGAAGGGCGGTGGAGGGGAGAGGGGGAAGAAGAAGGAAAAGGGTGGGAAGAGTGGGAGGGGAGGAAGTAGAGGCGGCAGAGGTGGCAGAGGCGGCAGCGGAGGCGGTAAACGATAACTTGAAACGCAAGGTCTCGCACGTAAAGTACTCTACATAAGACATCCAGGATATCAACACCACAGCTCCGTCAATGTCCCTCATGTGAAAAATACAAACCCTGTACACAGCCACTCATTCTCCTCCAACCACCCACTTACTTCCTCCTTCTACCCCTTGGCTCAACCCCCCCTCGACAACAACAACAGAGCTCTACACACTTCATCTAAACAGGCTTCTAGCGCGGTATGACAGCTCCTCCTCCGCTCCCCCCCTTGACCGAGAAGATAAGAGTACATAGCTAAAAAAAAAATGTCTATTCCAGCTTTTTCAAATCAATTTCAAGAAAAGACGCAGGAGGAAAACAAGGGTCTGGTATTTTTGGAATTGTTGACGAGCTTTGTTGGTTCTCTTTCTGCTAGGTGAAGGCGGGTTACATAGGACGTATGTATTACTCTTCCTCTCTGGGGACTCTACCTGCTCCTTTCCTGCTCGCTACCTCACACGCATGCATCCAAATTTCTACAATCTCCATATCCATCCCCGAATCCCTCTTCCCGCACTTTTCCGGGCCAATATACACAAGTTACCCCCTAAGCCAAGCCACCCCGTTAAGAAAAGCGGAATCAATCAACCTCCCTCCACCCTCCCCCTTCGCCTCCGCATCCCATCCCTCACCTCTCCCTCTCCCTCCCCCTTCTGACACTGCCCCCCACCGGCGCACTAACATCCCTCCTCTCCACCGCCGTCATCGGTCTCCTCGGCGTCCCCAATCCCGCGGCAATACTCCTCGCCCTCCCCCTCCTCTGCCGTATCTGCTCGAGCGCTTGTTCCCGCGTCAGCGTCGCGTTAGGCGTGTAGGGCGGAGCGATTGGCGTCATGGCTTCGCTGGGGGTGGATGGGGCGAGGGGAATTGTAGTTGTGAAAGTGGTTGTATGGATCGTTTTTGGAGGGGTGGAGGGGGTGGAGGGGATGAGGTGGGGTGTTTTGTGGGGTGTTGGGGAGGGGCTTCGGGAGAGCGGAGAGGGTTGACGGGTGGATGTTTTGAGGGGGGTTGGTGGGAGTGGACGAACTGGGAAGTGATGAGGGCGGATTGGGGACAGCTCTTCTGGGGAGGTCGGCTCGGTAGCGGGAGGAAGGGTGAAGAAGGTTCCGGTTGTTGGGGAGAAGTTGATGAGACCTTCTGTCGAGTCTTCTGGTTGTAGAGAAGAGCGTTGAGGTCGTGTAGTTATAGGTTCGGGGCAAGGGTCGGATGCTGTTGTTATTGTTGTAGTATTAGGCTCGGTGACGAACGGATCGTGGCTTGTTGTTGCTGAATAGGGTTTTGAGATATCGGGGTTTTGGCTCGCTTTTCTGATGAATTGCGCTGCTGGCCCATTGTCGTGGATATACTCTTCACCGTACTTTTCAGCGATCCGGCAGGAGCAGCATCGGAATTGGCATTCCATCTTCATGAAGTCGATTTGATCTTCTGCGATCCTCCTCAATCGCATCTCTACGTCCAATGCTCTCTGCACCGCCATGAGTTCTTCGTCTTCTTCGACGTCCGGATCCTTGTTCTCTTTGAGACTTTCCCTTCTCTCTGCCCGCTTCTTCTTCGGTGAGGCGAATTCTTCTCCGTCTACTAAGACCGGTAACGCTATCTTGCCTTCTGCAGCAATCCTGGCAACTTCTTCCCCCTTCAGACATATTTTCAAGGTTTCTTTCTCTTCCTCGGCAATCCTCATTTGCTGTCTTAGGGTGTCTAGCTCTTCCTGTAGGCCAACGAGCTGGTATTGGGCTGCGAAAGTCTCTTGCTCTTTGCCATCCACCTTCCGCCGCTGTACCTCCACCTCTTCTCTCATGAGAGTATATTTGTTTCTGGCCAACTTTAGCTCCTCCTGTAGCTTCACCAGCGCACTAGATGACTTGAACGCTTCTTTCCTCGCTCGTCGTACTTCCTTCTCATAGAGCGCTTGCGAATGCGCATGTGTCTCTGTCGCTTGTTGTAGCTCTTCCTGATCACCAATTAGCGTAGCCCTTTGTTCTGGATTTCTTTCTATAATGTACCATAACCCCCTCGACCCTCTCGCCCACCCTTCTCTCCCGGGCCCTCCCCTCCTCGATTTCCCTTCTCAGAACCCTATTATCATCCCTCAACCTCCTCGTCTCACTCTCCGCCTCCTCTCTCCCCAACACCGCCCTCCTCAACGAGGCTTCATTATCCTTTCGTCTTTGCGCCGCCTCTTTGCTCAACGTATTGAATTGCGCAACTTTGCTCTGAACATCTGAGGAACCGCGAGAGTGATTTGAGATGAAGGGATCGTTTTGAAGAGCGGCAAGGCCGGCAGGGAGGGACGGAGAATTTGGGAGATATGGTTGGCGGTTTGCACGTTCGGGGGAGATGGGGAAGAGGGGGGTACCGGGGGAGGCGGGAAAACGAAATATTGGATCCATTCAATGATGATACGATGTCCCACCAGACTTGTGCATTTAATGACAGCTGCAATATTCTCGGCTGTGCATGTATAATCAGTGGTATGGTCAGTGAGAAGGCCGTATTGACGCGTAGAGATACTGTACGCTAGCGGTTGCACCGAGCAACGCCAAGACTCACCAGAACCGGCAACTTCATCTCTCTGCCGTGCTGGAGCTGGACAACACAAGCACAGATTATCTGCGACAATTGTATCAAATGGAACAACTTCCGCTTGTTGGTAATGGTGCTCTCAAGGAAGCAATATTTAGATTCAAAAATTCCGGATTCCTGCGATAAGCTGAGCCTTGTTAGATTTAGACTGAAGGGTCATGAAGGATGAACAGGAAAGTGCAATGACTTTGCTATTGATACTGCTTACTACGAGTATTACTTTCATCACGATTATTACTCCCAATTTCTTGCTTAAGCTTGCACAAACTCTGCTCATATCCAGAGCTTTCTACCCGTCTCATGAAGTCTCACCAATAGTCTTTCTTCAGGATTCAACAGTCCCAAGAATGAAACTCTGTATTCGTTGGCACTATAACAATTTAAGACAATCATGTCTCTAGTATTGATTGTAGGATATGGATGATACAGAAACAAGCTGATCGTGAATCGTTAAATTCTACATATATATAGCAACATCGTTGCATCGAGGTGACCTTCTCCTTTTAGGACTCGACGACTCAGATTCCCTATCTATGCTCCTCTTCTTCGCTCTCTCTAGCGGTCCCGCCAGCGGGTTCACCGGCTCCTCTACTTCTTCCACCTCTGTCTGCCGTGTCTTCTGCCTCTTGTGTGGCCTCTCGTCCTCTGCTTCCGAGTCGTCACCCACCTCTTCCGCCTCGTCATCAGGTACATCATCTCCCCACCTGCTCTTTCTTGCGTTCGCCTTCTTAGTCTGCATCCCCTTCTTGGCTGCTGCTGACTTTGTACTTAGCTCGGTCTCACGCTCAAGATCTCCCTCATGCCATTCTAGCGCCGTCTTTGTGCCTCGCTCGGCACGCCTCTTTTTTGCGGTCTTGGGCTCGAATTGTAGCTTCACGCATGACAGGGCGTGGGTGAGAGTGCCCACGTGCGGGCGCTTGGGTATCTTGTAATTGGGGTAGTTGGGGGGGATCCTGCCCTTTCTGCAGTTGCGGATGAAGACCTTGGCAAATTCAATCTCTTCCTTCAAACTCAAGGCCATGTTATTATGATGTTTTGGTTCCTCTGGGAGCTTGCGATTCTCAGGGCGAACGGTAATGTTTTGGCAGATTTTGGGAAAATCTAGGAATTTCTCGAGGCAGTAAAGATGGACGTAGCCGGCGTTGTAATGGGGGTCGTAGTTCTTGCACTTAAGACTTAGCTGGTCGAAAGCGACGCGGTATTGGCCGCTGCCAATGAGATTGCCCCTAGCGGCACAGTTGAAAAAGCGACATCGCTGAGAAGTGTGATTCGGATAGCGGCGACCAGAATCTGCAGGCTTACGTTGGATCCACAGGATGAGGCCCTTCCTTTTGTGTTGGGGGTTATTATATAGAAATCTATGTATTTCTTCCGGTTTGTAGTATGTACTAGGTTCAAGCTCCCCTTTGTCGGTGTATTTGAAGACGTCCCATGGCTTCGGTGGCTTCTTGAGAGGGGCATAGTGCTCCTCGGGTTCAAAAGCGAGGATTTTTTTGGTACGAGCGCTAGTGGTCTGGTCTTTCTTGGCTTTTTCATCTGCTGCATATATACGATAGTAATTCGAAGCTAGGCTCTTCGGCATCTGAGGTTTGGGGGTATCTTGTCTTTCGATTACAGGATGCTCCGAAGATGATTCAGTTGAGGCGTCAGATCCTGGAGAAATTCGCTTCTTGCTTCTGAGGGGAGATGATTCGATATTTTGAGCTGCTTGTGTAGGTTGCATGGAGCCATTGAAGTGCTGTAAGTGTTCAGGCGACACAAGATTCGTCCCCCTGGGTCTTGGTTGGAGGACCTTTCGCTCTGTCAATTGATGCTGGGCGACTCCACGATCTGAACAAGGCGCTTGGTGTGCAAATCGCTGATCGTCCTCCACCATTTTTGCGTACGGGACTTTTCGTGACTGAGGTTGAGGCCGTTCTTGGGGATACGAGTTTGACTGGGACTGTACGTTCGGGCATTGAAAAGGTGGATACGTGTATTGACCTGGTTGATTAGGCAACCTGTATATGTCCTCTGGACAATCAGGTATAGGTGGGTACACTTGACTAGGCGCTGGATAGGGATTTTGTTGGCCAGGCGAGAGCGAGTTTGAGAGGGCAGCACTCACAACCGGGAATGATTCAAGTTCAGCGTCCGATGTATCACCGAAGTCTAGGTCATCCACAGCACTCTCCGCCAGCGGGTTTAATTCGTTAAGTGCGGCAAGTGTTGGCCTAAAGATCCGATCAAGTGTGTCTGGCGACAGATCAGTGAACAACGCTTCGCCCACAGCTTGGTTGACGCCTTGTGCAAGAAGTTCCTTCTGCTCTGCTGGTGCGTTCAACTCAGTTGGCTCGCTCGAGTCTTCTGGAAAAAGACTTGGGGCTGAAGCTAAGAGCTGATCGAATTCTAATTGCGACATGTCAGCAACGTCTGTGAATGCAGCCTTTGGAACAGAGGGTGCTTGGCCATCATTGTCTTGACTCGCCACTGCCGTCTGTCTTGGCAGTGGAATGAGCTTGACAGAATTTGAGTCGCTTGCTGTTTGATCGTTGATAGCCGGGTCTATAAATTGATCGTTTAGCAGTTCGGAAAGTGTTTGGGAATGAGGAGATGGGTTCATTTGTTCGTTCATTGCTTTTTCCATACGCTCCATGATCGTGTCGGTACTTGGATCACTTGGTGGTGATGCTGTCTGCTGTTCGCCCACTTGTAATGTCGATTTTTGCTCGGGCATTTGGGAAGTTTTATGTCCCTTTAGTGAGTATTGGGAAGGCTTCCCGTGCATGGTTGAAGGAATGGTGACGTTGGTCTTGTTAGTCCGCTGCTCTTTCAGTCCTGTCATATTCGACATATTAGAGGCGTGGTTGCCGTGTGTAGAAATTGGTTCAATACGAAGATTTTGGATTCTGAAGCTCTCATTCCGAAGGGCCAATGTTTCCGATATACAACACCACTGTTCCTTGTACTTCCCACTCTTTATCCTGCCTTTGTCCTCGGGCATTGTATTCGCATTGAAAAATGGATATAACAATAGGAATATTTTAACGTTAGACAAAGGAGCTTGGAAAAGGGGGCACTTTGTTGAACAGTGTGACGACGCCCACGCTTTGTTAAGCCTCCAGACAATGATTAATCGGGGACAAAGAGGCATGAGAGAATTCAATCTCAACCAGGCCTACCTTGGCAGGGCTACGCAGGGCTTGAATATACTGAATCGCAGGATAGGATATGAAGGAATATCATTGCTATGATCGGACAGAGGGTTAATTTGAAGGGAGGTTGTACAGGCAATGCTTATCAAAAGGCCCGGGTGAAGACGTTCATTGGAAACACAGAAGAACAGAAGGATCAATACATTTCTGTATGCAAAACAATAAAGAGGGTCCCGTGCTTACCGCTGGCACTGCTCCTGATACAACTTCAAAACTAAAAGTGTAGACAATGGTACGCCGTATTAGTGGTGTTTTAGCACCATCAAATCGCATCAATACGGACGGGCTCAGCCAGGGATAGTGGATCACTACGTATCGAATATGGAGGCGGTCATAAGAGAGAGGCTTTTCAAAAGGGTTTTGAAGTACGGGCCTGTTGGCCAGTGTAGATACATAACTTTAAGATCGAAACGATAGACGTTGGAGTTCATGTACGCAGCATCGATTTTACTACTCAAGCCATCGTTAGTAAAGTCCTTGCAGAGTAGAACGATGCTATAAGGTTAGAATCGCAATTGGTGTCAGAAGGTCTCCAAGATAAGAGATATCCACATGAACTTTCAGAACAGGTCTGTGATATATATTCGTGGTTTTCATCAGAAGGATTGGTGTACATGCGCTATGAGGAGTTGTAGTCTTTTATAAGGCAGAAGTACGACTTACCATGATAACAACATTCGTTGGGCCGAATGCATAATCTCGAATCCACAACCTCCTATTCAAGTTGTAGCCCGTCGGCCCTGAAACGGTATGTCGTAGTTCGAAATTTTTGACTTGGGCAACCCAGCTTCATGCGACAGCAGCCACACACGTGTGAGATTTTGCCATGAATTTCAGTGAGCTCGACGCAAGTTGAACGCCTCGCACATGATGGCGGTTTTTTCCGGGTGAGTATTTAGGATCCCCAAAGTTGTGATTGGGGGCTACTAGTCCATGTTAGATGAGTATCTCCCTCTTGCCCGCAACCGTGGCCCGTAAACGTAGAACAAGAGTGGGATGGGAATCAGAAGAACCGAAAAAAATCCGAGAACGCTCGAAGCCCAGGGAATGCCAAGCTTGCGGTACATAGGATTGATGAAGAGGGGAAACGCAGCCGCTAGGACACTGCGAAGGAATATGTTGGCCGCTACAGCACTGGCAGAACATCTTCGGAACGTGTCGATAAGATAATTTAGAGCACTTTGGAAGATGGTGAAGAAGCCGAAACCTATAAGAGTGACTCCAACGCACGGTGCAATCCATGGCATGCTCTTGCTAGATGTCCAACCAAAAAGGAAAAGACCTCCTGAAAAAACCACCCCTCCAATCATCATTGGTGGAAGTCGAGCTTCGGGAACGGCTTTGTTACCATTCGCAAGGAATTGGCGGTTGTAGAAGCGTTGACTCAGTAAGTTCGCTGCTCCACCGAGAACAATGCCGAGTAACAGTGCGAGAAAGGGAAGAGCTCCGACTAGTAGGTTCCATCCACGCTCTTCTTGAAATTCGATCGGAAACGTTGCTAAATTGCCATAGATGATGCCATAAACGAACGACGCATAAAGTGCGACACAGAAGCATATCGGCGTAGCCAACATCTGGAACGGGCGCACGCCGAACTTTATAGCCATTTCCTTGAACGAAACGTCCCATTCCTCGAATTCCGCACGCAGTGCCCAATTGGCCGTCGTAATTCGTAGTCGTCGAGCCTTATAGACCAAAAGTACTGGCGGGTAGCTTTCATCAAGGAAAAGTATATCAACCAGAAGTATGGACATCATCATAATTCCGGTAAGATACTCTGTCCAAGTCCATCCCAGGTAGCTCTGTACGATCGCACTACCAACAATAGGACCAAGCACAGGCCCACCAACGACTGCAAACGCGTAGCCTACAACGGCGGTTCCTCGCTGAGTGGGTGCCCATATATCACTAAGAACACCTCCGGTATTCGTAACCGGTGCGCTACCGAACAATCCGGCAAAAAATCGAGTAATAAGGACCGTTTGAATATCCTTGGCAGTAGCTGTCCCAAAAGAGAACACAGCAGCGACGAAATAAGGTATTAAGATTGCTGGCTTCCGCCCGTACACTTCTGAAAGCGGTGCCCACAGAAGCGGGCCAAGACCGAATCCAGCGAGCAGAATGCTCAAACCAACCAAGGTGCCTTCTGTACTAATATGGAATTCACTGGCTATTTGATTAACTGCAGGAGAGTAGCTTTAAAGAAAGCTAGATCAGCGACGGCTGAGATATCCGAAAATCTGCTGGTGACTTACACACTGCTTGCCCATGTAGATCCCATGGTTGTAAGGCCATACAGCAAAGTTGTGATGACCTTCTTCCGGAAGGGCCAATTAAGAGGCCGGTAAGGATCATCTTCCCCATCAAAACAGACCAAGTGTTCAGCTGTAGTCTTTTCGTGGGACAATGGATGATAGAAAGTATCCGCGCGTGTGCTCCTTCCAGTGACACTCTCAAGACCGGAGATTCGACCATTAGCTGTGGCATTTCTCATATCGCTAGAAGTCGTTTTTTCGAGGTCCATATGTTTACCAGTAGTTGCTTTTACAATGTCATTCTCTTCACCGGCTGCTTCTTTGATGGGAGTTGAGCTGCCACTTGTGACCTGGTGATGTGACTGATAGGGACCATTCGGAGTCTCCCACGACGAAGGAGCTGCTGTGCTTTTCTCCATGCTCACTCGTACACTTGATGTTGACTAGACTAATAGTGTGTACATTAAAAGTGGGTTTAGATGACGATTGATCGTGGTCGTGAACACAGGATCGATACTGATATGAGTGCGCCATTTTGGCTGAGTCCATTTAGGGCTACAGTTCATGTACCTTCGCACTTGGACTATGTGCCTGATCGCCGAAATTGATTAGGGGAAGATCTCTTGTCAATTATCATCGACAATTATCATCGGGGAGTGGGCAGAGTTTTCAATAATTAAGGTACGGATTAAAGAGAAAAACATCTTACATATTCATAATCACGTGTGCGGAGCGGCTAAGGTATCTTGAACGCCATTGCTTGTATCACAGATACAGTAAGTAGGTAACGACATCCCATTTCGCTAGGCTGCATAAGTAGGCCGAGGGAAAGGACTAAATATCAGAAATGATAGGCCTGCTTCCTGTTAAATTGAGGGACTACAGATTTCCTTAGGCTTGTTAGGGTCTTGAATCAGTGTGCGGCGGCAGCCACACCTTATATCCGAAAAGCGCGGTACGAGGTACGGAGTACGAGTAGTCCTGTCGTGTCCGTCTAGACATATTGCCAGTGACCTCAATGCTCGCTGTACAGTTGTTTGTTCAAGTGCCATTTTGCCTATTCTGAGCGAACACCACTCGCACTGAATGCAGCCTAATGAACCTCGAAGCCTGCTGAAAAGCTGCTGCTCTTTGCGCCGTTTGACATCGCCTGAACCTGGAGAATGGCGGAGGAGAACCCGGAACTGCAGGCGAAGCTGCAGCAATTAGACCATGAGCTAGAAGAAGGAGACATAACCGCAAAAGGGTATCAGAAACGGCGAACTCTGATTCTCTCAGAATACCTCTCGCCTCAGCAGGTCGAGCAAGTACAAGGAGGACTAAGGGTACACTCCCTAGAGGACACAACGCATCCTTCGCAAAATGGATCGCGCTCTGCTTCTTTCGCAGCCCTCACTCAACGCTCGAACAACGGGAGCTCGGCCTTAAGAGATGACCCACGACAAAGTATGGCAATAGGTGAACCGGAGACGCTTGACGGGCAACGTGATTATGACCCGTACGGATCTGGAAGAGCACAAAGCCAAGCGGGCCAGCACGGGGAGAGAAGACTGGGTGTCATGAACCCAGATCAAGACCGAGCCTCTTATAGCCATGAGACTCAGAATAATGCGCCTGGACCTTCAAGCTTCAGCCAAGAGTACAATAAAGAGCCTATGGACACTAATTACGCCTTCAATCCTGCAGATAATGCTGAGTACACGAGCCAGCAAGGTGGCGGGTATGGGGGCTCTAATGGTGGACAAACTCGGCAGTCGACAATGCTGGAATCTCAACAAAATTTCTTTTCGGATTTCGCTGGCCATCAGAATGAGGACCAACGTAATAGCTATGGGGGTGGACCGCATCGGTACTCTACCACGGAAGCTTTCTCACCCACAGCAGCAATGGCGCCTCCAATGCTGAAGAATAGTGACCTGCCTTCGTTTGGCGCTGTAGACCATCTGCTGCCTCTGGAACCTCGAGATGTTCCCTTTGCTGTTTACGATCCCCACAACGGAAATGTCCCCATGTCTAAATTTGACAACATCGCAACAGTCCTCCGCCATCGAGCTCGCACAATTCCTCGACAGCCTGCTTACTGGGTCCTGGACCAGAGAGGGAAAGAGACGTCGTCAATCACTTGGGAAAAGCTCGCCAGCAGGGCTGAAAAAGTAGCGCAGGTGGTAAGAGAGAAGAGTAATCTGTACAGGGGTGATAGAGTGGCCTTGATCTACCGGGATACCGAAGTTATTGATTTCGCTGTTGCCCTCATGGGCTGCTTCATTGCAGGCGTTGTTGCGGTCCCAATAAACGATCTGAATGATTATGCACGATTGAATGTAGTTCTTACCACAACACAGGCGCATTTGGCTCTAACTACAGATTCGAACCTCAAGAACTTCCAACGCGATATCACTACAAACAAACTGAATTGGCCGCGTGGCGTAGAATGGTGGAAGACAAACGAGTTTGGAAGCTTCCATCCCAAGAAAAAGGATGAGGTTCCCCCTCTCGTTGTTCCTGATCTTGCATACATAGAATTCTCAAAGGCTCCTACAGGCGACCTACGTGGTGTTGTAATGAGTCATAGGACCATAATGCACCAGATGGCGTGTCTAAGTGCCATTGTTGCAACCGTCCCTAACAATAGTAACGACACGTTCAATGCAGGACTGCGGGACAGAGCCGGGAGATTGATGGCGGGCGGTGTAACAGGCGAAGTGCTTCTGAGTTACTTGGACCCTCGCCAGGGCATTGGATTGATACTTGGGACGCTTCTCACCGTTTATGGGGGCCACACCACTGTTTGGATGGAAGCTCGTGCTGTTGATACTCCAGGTCTTTATGCGAATCTCCTTACTAAGTATAAAGCTACTCTCATGGCGGCGGATTACCCAGGTCTGAAGCGTGCCGCATACAATTATCAATCCGATCCGATGACGACCCGGAATTTCAAGAAAAACTTCGAACCTAACTTCTCAAGTGTAAAACTATGTTTGATCGATACCCTAACAATTGATTGCGAATTTCATGAGCTTTTGGCAGACAGGTGGCTTAGACCACTAAGAAATCCCCGAGCCAGAGAGGTAGTTGCTCCGATGCTTTGTCTCCCTGAGCATGGTGGTATGGTCATTTCTATGCGAGACTGGCTAGGCGGAGAGGAGAGGATGGGTTGTCCATTGAAAAATCTTGAAAGAGACGATGAAGATGACGAAAACGAGAAGAAGGATGTGAAGCCCGTCATACCTTCGAACGGCTATGGCAGCCTGATTGGTGGTGGAGCGGCACAGCCAACGCATGAGACGGGGCGCACGGAGCTCAGTGAAGTGCTCCTAGATAAAGAATCTTTGAAGACGAATGAGGTCGTTGTGGTAGCCATGGGCGAGGAAGCCAGTAAGAGGGCTGCAAGCGAGCCGGGAACAGTTCGCGTGGGAGCTTTCGGATATCCAATCCCGGATGCGACATTAGCAGTTGTAGACCCTGAAACCAGCTTGCTATGTACTCCTTATGTCATTGGAGAGATCTGGGTCGATTCTCCTTCACTATCGGGTGGCTTTTGGGCTTTACCCAAACATACAGAAACTATTTTTCACGCTCGACCGTACAAGTTTCAGGAAGGGAATCCTACTCCAATGGCTGTGGAACCGGAGTTTCTTCGGACGGGACTGCTGGGTACCGTCATCGAAGGCAAGATTTTTATTCTCGGGCTTTACGAAGATCGATTGCGGCAGAAGGTCGAATGGGTAGAGCACGGTATGGAGGTGGCAGAATACCGATACTTCTTTGTACAGCACCTTGTCCTCAGCATCATGAAGAACGTACCTAAGATACATGACTGCTCAGCATTTGATGTGTTCGTTAACGATGAGCATCTGCCGATCATCTTACTAGAGTCCACCGCTGCTTCTACGGCACCCACAACTTCTGGCGGCCCGCCACGACAGCTCGACACCGCCCTTTTAGATTCTTTGTCAGAACGTTGCATGGAGGTCCTCTACCAAGAGCATCATCTTCGGATCTATTGCGTAATGATCACGGCTCCTAATACACTACCAAGGGTCTTCAAAAATGGTCGAAAGGAGATAGGCAATATGCTCTGCCGGAGGGATTTCGATTTGGGCATCTTACCCTGTGTTCATGTTAAATTTGGGGTAGAACGGTCTGTGCTGAACCTGCCTGTTGGGGTGGACCCTGTCGGCGGAATATGGTCACAAACCTCAACTGCTGCAAGGCAAGATATTTTGTCCATGCAAGAGAAACAGTACTCCGGAGTTGATTATCGAGAAGTGGTTATTGACGATAGAACCTCAACGCCATTGAATAACTTCTCTAGCATTGTAGACCTCCTGCAGTGGCGCGTTGCACGGCAAGCCGAAGAGCTAGCTTACTGTACGATTGACGGGCGAGGAAAAGAGGGCAGAGGAGTGAACTGGAAGAAGTTCGATACAAAGGTCGCTGCGGTTGCCTTACATCTTCAGAACAAAGCCAAAATTCGAGCTGGCGACCATGTGATCCTTATGTATACACATTCAGAGGAGTTCGTGTACGCTGTTCATGCCTGTTTCTGTCTTGGAGCTGTAGCAGTTCCCATGGCACCATTGGACCAGAATCGATTGAATGAAGATGCACCCGCCTTCCTTCATATAGTGACGGATTTTCGAGTCAAGGCCGTTTTGGTCAACGCGGAAGTTGATCACCTCCTAAAGCTGAAAGTCGTCTCGCAACATATCAAGCAGTCCGCTCAAGTCCTCAAAGTCGTTATACCTCCGTCATATAATACCACAAAACCTACCAAGCAATCGAGCGGATGTAGAGAGTTAGGCTTTACGGTGAAACCCGCATGGGTCAAGTCCAACTATCCTGTATTAATCTGGACATATTGGACCGCAGATCAGCGGCGTGTCGCAGTCCAGCTTGGTCATGATACCATTATGGGCACATGCAAGGTACAAAAAGAGACGTGTCAGATGACTAGTTCCAGGCCTGTACTTGGTTGTGTCCGGAGTACCATGGGATTGGGTTTTGTGCATACTTGCTTGATGGGTGTCTTTGTCGGCGCTCCTACATACCTAGTGTCACCCGTCGACTTCGCCTCAAACCCTCAATCCCTATTCCTCACATTATCTCGGTACAAGATCAAAGACACCTATGCTACAGGCCAGATGCTGGATCACGCCATGGCCACGATGCCTGGAAAGGGGTTTACACTGCACGAACTCAAGAATATGATGATATCAACGGAAGGCAGGCCTAGAGTCGATGTTTGTAAGTGAAATGCAACCAAGCTCGTGCACTGAAGCTACAAGCTAATAAGAAACAGTCCAGAGGGTTCGCTTGCATTTCGCCGGCACTGGTCTAGACCGTACAGCCATAAATACTATATACTCGCACGTCCTAAATCCAATGGTTGCTTCTCGATCATACATGTGCATCGAGCCTATCGAATTATGGCTCGACACCCGCGCTCTAAGGCGAGGTCTCGTCTACCCCGTGGATCCCGACACAGATCGTTCCGCACTCCTTGTCCAAGACTCTGGCATGGTTCCGGTAAGCACCCAGATCGCTATCGTGAACCCGGAAACTCGTCTGCTGTGCCATATAGGTGAGTACGGGGAGATCTGGGTGCAGTCTGAAGCTTGCGTCAAGTCATTTTATGGATCCAAAGATGCTTTTGACGCTGAGAGGTTCAATGGCCGGACTGTCGATGGCGATCCTCATGTCACATATGTCAGGACGGGAGACCTAGGCTTCTTGCACAATGTCACACGGCCCATTGGTCCCGGAGGTCAACAGGTAGAAATGCAAGTCCTCTTCGTGCTCGGAGGCATAGGCGAAACTTTCGAGGTCAATGGACTGAGCCACTTCCCCATGGATATTGAGTATTCCATCGAGAAATGCCACCGCAACATCCTGCCAGGCGGATGGTAAGTCTTGACCTCAGTTCCCTTTGCAGAGTACCAACGTCGGTAACTAACCACTTTCATTCACAACAGCGCCGTCTTTCAGGCCGGCGGCCTAGTAGTCGTCCTCGTTGAAGTTATCCGAAAAGCGTACCTCGCCTCCATCGTTCCCGTCATCGTCGACGCCGTCCTAAACGAACACCAAGTTGTGGTCGACATTGTCGCATTCGTGTCAAGAGGCGATTTCCCACGCTCTCGTCTTGGGGAAAAACAGCGCGGTAAAATACTTGCATCATGGGTAACCCGCAAACTAAGGACAATAGCGCAGTTCGGTATCCGTGATCCGGACGGGGCGGATAGTCAAATCACTGAAGTCGCTGAACCCAGGAGCGCTGTAGGTAGTGTTCGAGGAATCGGTAGCTCGCTGAAGAACGTGGAGACCATCACCGAACATCCTCGCCAGCACCCCCGGCAGGATTTTGCCCCCTTACCGGCCGGAGTTTCAGAGATGCCCGCTCCCTACGAATCCTCAATCGTCGAGTCCCCACCCCTCCCTCCCGCAGAAGAAGACAGAGACGAGACGCCCACCGAAATCCGCTCTAATTTCGTCAACGACGCGGAACTTTACCTTCACACTCCTGAGGAACCACCACAAGACGACTTTTACTCTCATACCTCCCATCACTCTGAACCACCCGAACACGCCTTTCAATTCTCCCCGCTCGCTTACGACAATCCACTCTCCTCGAACCCGCCAGTACGACCCCACTACGACACCGACCCCATTCTATCTCGCCCTCTCGAAAACACACGGCCGCAATTTCCACCGCGGCAGCAGTCGCAGGAGTATTCCACTGGAAGGGGCATTGGAAATGGTGGAGGTGGCGGAGGACTTCGAGTCGCGAACACGACAGGAGCCGGGGCCGGGGTGGGAGACGAAGAGGATGAGTGGCCGCAGGAAGCGATTATGCATATGAATTTAGGTAGCGATAGGCAGGGCCAGCCGGGCGGTTATGGGGGAGGTGGGGCGTATGGGCACGCGCTCTAGGGTTTCATGCATGCAGTAGGGTACAAGGAAGATCGATTCTTTTACGAAGGGATGTATTATTCCTGGCATGATTACGATTCTAGTATATATATATATGGGTTCGATGAGTAGATTTTGCGAAAGGACAAAAGGGTGGTGTAGATAGTCATGGGGTGTAGATGATACGCCGGTTTGGGAGAATATCGTTTGGTACAGGGGTAACGATAGAAAATGTATGACGAATTTTTACATGTTTGTTGATCGATCTGTGTGTATCCATCGGGATGTCGATTCCTATGCGTTGAGGAGGATAGAACTATCTTAATACTACTGCTGTGTAGTGATGTGGGGTCCAAATTCCTCCCATACGTACAACAGAGGACGGGCAATCTCAACCAGCAGTTCTTCATCGGGTAGGTACCTTAGGTAGGTATCGGCGCCATCTGGTGATGAATACGCACACTTGGGACGTTCCCTTCTCCCCCGAACCCAACAGATGAACTCAGGGCCACCAACAGCGTCTTCGGAATCGTAGGTAGCCACAGGTAACATAACATAGTAGTGCATGAGTTCCACTGCGCGGTTGCTTCTCTTTCGGCAGCCGGAAAATGTCAAGCTCCTTTGATCTTTCATCACAAAGGTACCCCTTGTAGCTGTAGAGGAACGGTAAGACTCAGTGCGAGCTAGCTACTGACAGTGAGGATGATGTGCGCATACATACCGTAGTCAGTTGCGCAACCGCTGGAGCAAGGGGGATCTTCTGTGGTTGGTGAGTCTGTTGTTGCTGAGGTGTGAACAACGGGGGTTTTCCTGCTCTGGTCGTCGAAGTTCAAGGTGTCTGTTCTGGGAAATTCATCTACTGCCGAAGTGGGGAAGCTTCGTGTGGACGTGGAAGAACAGTTCTGTGAGATGTAGATGGAGGGTAATACGGGAAGTAGCATTGGCAAGGACGCAATCAGAGAAAGGGGTTAATAGGTGAGAGAAACATATAAGGCGAGGTACGGAGATGGAGAACGTTATATGCTATGAATTACAAGAAACAAGAAATTAACAAAGGAAGAATTAACAACGACCAGTCCATTTTAACCTACAACCTCCCCCTCGACCACAAAGCCCCACCATCTATCGCAATATTCGCTCCGTTGAGATGGCTCGCCGCTCTACTGCACAGATACACAACCGTACCTGCAATATCCTCGGGCATACCCAGTCTCCCGTTGGGATTTTGCTTCGCCATCAGTTCTTCGCCGCCTTGTAGCTCCATTAAGCCGGACGCCATTTTGGAGGGGAAGAAGCCCGGGGCGATGCTGTTGCAGAGGATGTGGCGGGGGCCGAGCTCTACGGCGAGGTTGCGGGTTAGATGGATAGCGGCGGCTGCGGGTGGTCAGTGTGTGTGAATTGCTGGAAGGTTTGAGAAAACGGGGTGGATCACCTTTGGAGGCGGAGTACCCAAACGTTGCGTTCTCGCCGAGACTACCAACGCCGAGACCAGCGATAGACGCGGTGACTAATACTCGAGAGGGGTCTTCGACAGTAGCCTTTTTCTGGAGAAGGGGAGCGAACCTTCGGGGGTATTGGTTAGTCGATTGCTTCCATTGCGCTCCCCGCACAAACACGAGGGCAAAGGATCCTGAACATACAGTCTAATGGTATTAAACACACTCTTAACATTCAAATCCATAACCTTCGCGAAAGCTGAATCCGGATGCGTATCGAACTTCTCCCCCCACGTCGCCCCCGCATTCGCGAACAGGATATCGACATGGTCAGTCGTCTTCGAGACTTCCTTCACAAGCCCCTCGACATCTGACACCTTCGCACTGTCGGCAGGAACTGAGATGGCAACGGCACCGGGGCGTTTGTTTGGAAGGGCATTGAGGGCGGCGCAGGCCTGCTCACAGGCGGCGGCTTTGCGGGAGGTGATGTAGACTTTGGAGCAGCCAGCTTGAAGGAGGCTGAGGCGGTCAGAATGAAACGTTTATTAGAGCAATTGAGAGAAGAGAGAGGGTACGAACCCAGATGCAGCGTGCAGACCCAGGCCCCGAGACCCGCCCGTTACAACGGCGACTTTCCCATCGAGGGAGAAGATATTCTTGAAGTCCTTGAGCTGCGTCTGGGCTTTTGCTTCGTCGGCCATGATGAGGTTCTAGGGAGGAAAGTAGAAAGGAGATAATGGACTGTCAATGGGTAAGGGAATTGAAGTTATTGACTCCATCAACGGTCTTGCGGAGATGCCGTCAATTGTGGAGATGCCGAGGTCCAAGAGTCAGAAGATTGGTCTAGCTACTTTGGGTTCCTTGGCCGCCCTAACATTCGACAGTAGGAAAGTAGGAAGCCCTCTGGTATGTTGGATGTAGCTCTGGGATCTCTCATCAAAAAACAAAAGCCTAGCACACCGTATCTGTTATTCATGTTCCTGCTAGAACTGAGCTCGAATGCATGTCCTGAGCCCTTTTCAGTAAGAAGAGTAAGGAACCTTATAGACTTTTGATCCGATCCTCATGCCCTATAGTACAACATAATGCATCAACAAATTCTCACCCCACAGCACTCTACTCTCGCTCCTTGCACGTCCGCTTCCCTCCCCCAATACAGTTCCACCAGCTCCTTTACAAATCGCCTATCACCTTCGCTCCAGATGTCCAACCCCATCCGAGCCATGTCCTCACTTGCTATGAAGACTACATCACCGCCCCCACTATTGATGGGATGGTCTGCTTGCTGCTCTTCTTCAGCGTTATCCGAAGCGTCGACTATCTCTGCAATCGTTCCAAGAATTAGGGCGGTAAGTCGATGAAAGTATGCAATGACCGTCATCTCCACTCCCACGTCCGGATCCCCTAGTCCCCTCGACATCATTGGCGATCTTGCTGATCTTGGGCGGTCTGGTGAAGAATCCCGAAATCGGTCTAGGTCGCGGAGCAGGGCATTATCGTACTCCGCCTCCTCTTCGAGATCTGTGCGTCTTTCACCTGCTGACGCCCACCAAATAAACGAAGAATAAGCTAGCGCTGACCACGATTGCGGTTCTACTAGCTTTCCATCACTAGTAGAAGAGGCATCGTCGAATGTTTCCTGGGTGTTCTCAATTGGCAGGTTCGAGATGGGATCCTCTTCATCGCTAGCATTTGCCTTGGAGGTGAATGGTGACCGTCCTTGACCCTTGTTTTGATTACGTCGTAGCTCCCTCCGTAAGGTGCGATATCTTCTCAGATCTCGCTGGGTAGCCTTCACCTCTGTCCCCCTCTTCATCTCAAGTCGAGGCCATACCTTCTCCTTAGCTTGTTTCATGTACAATGGTGGTATTGAGACAAGAGCGTCGTAAAGATTGTCCTTTGTAGCCAGGATGTCGTCTGTGGTACATCCAACCCAGCCGTATCCTGTGTCATCATTCCTCGCATCTTCTGTAGTCTTGTTCGGTTCGCGAGACCCTCGTGATAGAGTTTCAATATCATGAACACCTACCGAGAAAAGTGGGCGAAGGCGAATCGGAAGAGGTTCGAGTGGAAGAAGATCAGAAACTGAAGAGGGTATATTAGACAAGACTGAAATATCGTATACTGTCGGTTCTTTGTTAGCCATCAGCAATTCTACAGACATAGTCGAGCTCACCAAAGTCGCAGTATATTTCTACAGGAGCCTGCCCGACGAGCAATATCCTTTTCCTCAATAATGCCGCTTTGTACAAGGGAAATATAAGTGGACCAAATGTATCTAGGAAAGTTGGCAGGGATAATGCGGGATGATGGGGTGATAAAGACTGTCCTGGTGGAGCGAGGGCTGACGCTGTTGAAACTGCGCGATTGCGCGTCCGTGGTTGGCCGTTTGAGGATGGCTGATTCTGTCTTCGATTGACCTTTTCGACGGAGGAAGAGCCGTTCTGAAGCCCTGACTTCGGTGAACCCTCGTCACCCTGATCTCGATGCGTCGTCCAGAAATCTTCTAATACCTTGGTATTGTGCGAATCTTGAGCGAGCGCCCTAAGTCACACATTCAGAACGCAGCCACACCGAAGAGGCTTTATCGAAATATGCACCTTGCCAGTCCCTTCAATCCCTCAGCATGTTTCCAGCTCTTGCCCAGCCTTCCGTGACTCAGCGGCACCAGTGCGCCCACTGCTAGCATTAATGCATTGCGTTCCGACTCACCCGCGGGCTCATTGACAAAGGCGCTGATGCCTACGTAGTCATCCTCGTGGATGAAGTAGCTGTTGCCACGGTCAGATCATGGCAGCACTTTTCTCAACACAGCTTACACTAAATCTTCCTGCACGTTATGGAGTCCGGAAGGCATCGACTTGTACTCGACGCTTCCGCTCAACTCCACTACATGATCCTCAGCAGTGGTTCAATTGGGTTTCAGAGACTTGTTAACGTACGGCCCGGTGTGGACTGCTCCCATGCTATCATATATCTATCCTCACCCTCTCAGTCTGAATCATCTGTTCAGATTGGGTCTGCACTAAGCCTACCCAGCTTTGACGTCAAAAAGCACGAGGAACAAGGCCGCAAGAGACGGCAATTCGGCTGGCATTCCATTGGGCAACTCGAGATGAAGTGATTCGCCCCGTCTTCGCTTTGCTGTAGACATTGCTTTGAGTACATTGCCGGGTGCAAGAAACTTCGAGGTCACATGGAGTCGTGGTAGTTGATGAGCTTCGCTGAACACCGACAAGTCAGTTCGCTCGCTTCGTTTTCTCAAAGCAGCGTAGCGCGAATCTCTAGGGTTTCAGGCTTTATATCACCAATCTGAGTCCTAAAAATCATCGTGGTATCTATCTCCACACTCAGTCACAATGTAGACTTCTGAACTCAAGGCACACTCACATTGTGTTGTCTTCATGATGTGTAAGCTTCCTATGGTCTGCCTAACCAATTCAATTTGTCCTGTTCACTATGTTCTTCTAGTGTGGGATATACACGGTTCCAATCCGTAGTAGGCCCGTAGTACGGAGTAAAGTGAGGATTAATCAATACAATCCTATTCACGCAAAATCCTTGGAAAGGGTAGTCTAGCACACTGCACCACTCACGTACTTCTACTAGGTATTTGCTCTATCGCTCCACCTATGTTCTTCAATGTCACCTCCCACCATCTCACCCAACGTCACTACTTGTATCTCAGCTGTAGTGCCCTGCTTTAGCTTATAATTGTTGATCAATATCTGCTGGCGCCGTATTACTCTGTTTCCGTCACGATCGCTCCGATATATTGGTCTCATTCCTGTTCAACTGGCACCGTAAGAAGTTTTCGTCTCTTGCTACCTAGGCTTTCTTCTTACACAATGTCCGCAATCAGTGCATCCGGGCAAGATGTTCCTTTGTTGCTTCAGCCGAATGATGCGGACGTTCACATATCTTCACACACCGCGCCATCGATAGGCGTTTATCAACCTCTCACAAAATCCAACCTCCGCCGCTTAGAGAGATCCACTGCCCCTAGCGACGAAATATCTAACGAACGGCGCCGCATAGAAGCAACGTCCCATACAAAAGAATCTTCGAACAGCGCATCCGAGCCGGACGAACCATCATTGTATGCAACGAGTAGAGCTATGCAGTGTAACAGATACTTTATCGACGACAGACAAGCGCTTCAGAACCATCCAAAGATAAAAGAAGAAGCTATGAAGGTGATCGAAGGAGAAAGAAAATCTGAAATGGGTGACGATGCTTAGAAGGAACTCATCGCTACCACTGACGGGTTTATGCTGTCAGACATGGGAGCTTTTCTAGATGTATTTTGGTGGAAATTTCTCCAAGACGCTCGTATGGTTCCAAAGTGCGAAGTACGAGGAGAAGGTTTGCAGAACAAAGAATGGATGCCGAGAAGCTGGGACGAAGATTTTTTAAAGTATGATAGGAACAAGCCCTTCCGCACGCCTTGCTTGCCGGTATTGAAGACGGAAAGTAGTATTTTGAGAGGTCTTATTGACAACATCCTACCGCCCATTCTGACGCCCAAACCAAATCTTGTTTATAGTATGAGCAGATTTGCATTCACAGAAGAGGAGCAAGCTCTTAACGATTTGTACCCCATGTTTACGAACCTGTCACGGGGCGCCTACCATCCCTTCTTGGTGGTCGAGTATAGAGATCATTCATCATATTCAGGCGGTTCTGATGATATGTAGAACAATGCAAGCGTTGCCGCAGCTGTGCTAATTCATGGATTACGAAGCCTCGATGATCTTAGGCCTTGTAAATGCACTAAGAAAGGTGCAGACATTTGAACGTGGTTGTTCTCTCTGACTCTGCAGCCAAGTAATAGAGAACTTTTCGTCGATTGGGCTTATCTAAAAGACGATGGCGCCGCCGTTTACCATATGAACAAGCTAGCCGCCTATTGGTTGGATGTGGGTAGTGACTTAGCCCGGATGAAGAAACACGCGGTCAATGTGATGGACTGGGAGATCGGAGAATGGAAAGAGAAGATCCAAGAGTTGTTGGCGGAAATGCGCAAAGCCAAAGCATCAGATGGGGTTTCCGGTCATGGAGGACTTGGAATACGGAAGGAGCAGATCAAGAGAAAGTGGGCGGCCGTCGGCGAAGAGGGAGATGAACTATCTGGCGCATGAGCGAGCATTAAAGTCGGAGCTACGACCATTCGACAGGAATGGCCAGTTGGAAACTTTGTCGAATAGAGCTCCATAGGCACAACAAATGAAAAATTTCACTCTCTGCAATCTGCGTTGTTCTACTCTATCTTGCTATCTATCTTCGAGTTATGAAGTTCGAAATATCCCTACAAGTAGAAAAATCCTTGTGGACATCCAGAACACAACGACACAAGCATCTATCACATGCACCTCCCTACCAAAATGCAGCTTGATTATTGCGGTCAAGCTGAATGAGCTTGAGAAGGATATAGACAACACATTGGACTGGGGCATTGGGGATTGTAAGGAGATGATTCAGGAGATTTTGCAAGCTATCCACAATTACAAAGCATGGAGGGCAAAGAAGCTGCGCGAGGTCCCTGAGGAAGAAGCGCAGCAGGCGGCGGAGAAGTAAGCTCCTGATCCGGCACTATCACGGCTTGACGGAGATGGCCAGCTGGAAAGTTTGTACGATAGAGAATCAGAGATTGACAGCCATAAAAATGAGAACCCCCTCCCATGCTAATTTGTTTCATATATCTCCATCTTGCTATTTAACTTCGATTTGCTACGTACCAGCATTCTACAAGAGAACAAATATTCTTCAACATTCGGGAGACGGCAAAACGAGTACCTACCACACGCACGAGCTAGCAACGTATCGTCTGAACCAGGGTGAGGACTTAGCCGAGATGAAAAAGCACGTTGGAAATGTGCTAGGCTAGGGAATCGGAAGAGCCGTTGAAGAACATTAAGAAGATGTTGAGCGCCATCGACAACGATGAAGAGGGAGATGAGTTGTTCCGCTGAGAAGGTGAGTCGAAAATGAGATAGCTTGAGTAAGATGGCTAGGTGAGAACTTTGTACAATAGAGCTCGATAAGCACAGCGTAAAAACTTCATTCCTCTCCTCATTTGAAAGGCCCAGGAAGTAGTATGTGAAGACAGGCTCTATTAGGCGGCCTTGAATCGTGTTTTCTATATAGAATCAATGCTGTAGAGGTAAGAAGAATAGAAGAGGTTTCAGGCTATTTAAAAGGGCTAATAGAAACAGACCGCAAAAAAGTGAGTAGTCGGTCGAAGACACGATAGATTAACCAGAATAGCCAAGTGCAAGATTTGCAGGATAGAGATCAATAGACCTATAAGTTGTAATACCTTCGCTTTGGAAAAATAGTGAGACCAGAGAATTTCTACCTGTGGACGAGAGTCTCCTAAATTATCTTTAAGCATGGTCTTCATGTAGGAAGAACGCTACATAGGATCAAGAAGTTTTAGAAGGGAGAGATTTTGATATAGTGTCGAAATCATCAAGTAAAGAATGCACAAGATCAATAACAAATCATTCGCGTGAGTTAGCAATCAGTTAAGACCTCGTCGACATGGACAAGTCGGATCATTTAAAAGATAAAGCATGTGTCTCAATAATACTATCGCAAACTATTCAATTATCGAAATCATCAATTAAAAGCGTAAAAGCCTCAGCTAGAACGCAAAACTTGACCAATCCAAATTACCATCCTTCGCAAACCCCCTCCCAAGCCTCCCGACCGGCGTCGTAGAAACTGATTTGGCGCAATCCCCACGCCAGTCTTTCTTCGATCCATTAAAGAGTCTTTTAACATTCTCACTGATTGCAGGAACGGCTGTTGGGTAAGTGTTCCTTGCCTGAGCGAGCGGAAGGGTGGAAAGATAGCCTAGTTGGAACATGAAATTAGTTGCCATGTAGTGAATAGTAGAAGAAGAAGGTTGTTGAAGCTATCCTTAATGATGGCTGTTTGATGAGATGGAGGGGTTTGAAGTAGGAAGGCTGTGTGGAAGGAATGCGTTTGGAGGAGGAGGGATGGTAAGCATATAGAAAGTTTGTTTTGCGATAGTGGTCTCTGGGATGAGAAAGCACGGGGAAGTGGAAAAGAATGGAGAGGTGGAGCATCGACTTGAATCACTCGGATAAGGCAGGTAAGGGAAAATTGTCTCTTCAACGTTTGGTGACATGGCTGAAAGTTATGGAATTATGGACAAAGAAACCGAGTACGTATCAACACCTACCCGAGGCTACATCAGCACTAATTGTGGAACCATATATACACTCCGCATCATAGCCGCACATCACCTTTCATCTACGCCAACGCATGCCGCCCAAACTGGCATCTCTCCCCCAACTGAACCCCTCTCCTCTGCATAGACGTCGCGTACTCCATCGTCTCCCTCTCCCACCTATCTCTGTCGATCTCCCCTCGCATCAACTCTTCCAGCTTCAGCGCATCAAACGCCGCCTGGCTAGTGCTAGCCGCCGTGTGCGGGCGGAAACCCGCCACAGCGTCCCCAATCAAGAGCACTTTGCCGTCGAAGAATGAATTTCGAGGGGATATGACGTCTGTGATTGCTTGGACGAATGGTTTTTCTTCACGGCATACGATCTCCGCGAATTGGGGTGGCAGGGTTTCTTCTGCGAGTCTATGCTGCGCTTGCAAGATTTCAGGCTTCATCAATCCCACGGGCAGCGTGAAGTGATGCGTGTGCCCATTGCGATCTGTCATAAGATCTCGGTACTCGTCTGAGTCGGGAGCGTAGTTGCAGTACCATACCCAGTTTACCATACGCTCGCCAGCCTCGAGCGACCCATTCCTGCCGGGGACCAGGTACGCTAGTATTTGTATTCCATCGGAGTGAAAGAATGTGAATTTCTCTATAAAAGCTTCCTGGGCGGCGGGGGAGAGACCTTTCTCAGGGACTAGGCCTCGCCAGGCTACGTAGCCGACGTATTCCCTTTTGACATTTGGAAGTAGGATTTTACGCATAGTGGAGCTTGGGCCGTCTGCTCCGAATACTAGATCTGCTTTTCCTGTCTCCTTTTTACCTTCCCGATTCTCATACTCTACCTCCACTCTGTCTCCCAAATCTTTAATGCCTTTCACCATATTCCCAAAATCATATTCCGCTATGCCCTCGCCCTGCTGTGGCTCCGGGGTCTTATAGAACTTACCTATCGACTGATCGAAGTTTGCGCATAAGACATGGTATATCAATTCCCAGCTCGTCATCTGCTGCACTGTATCTTCCCTATGGATTTCATGTCCCTCACGATTCAAGTAATGCCGAAGCCTGCTCGTAACGGCAACAGAGTGCTGTGAATGGTCATGCTTGCGGAGAAAAGCTTGCAAGTCGCCGCCTGCGACTATACCCGCGCCTCGGGAGTCGAGGACAGAGGTAGGGTTACGCTCGAGGATGCGGACGTTGTGACCGAGGCGTTTTAGAACTATGCCTGTGAAGAGGCCACCTAGTGAGCCACCGACCTGGGAGTATCTTAGTCAATTGGAAGGCCGCATGCAGTGGCTGGTACGGACCACAATGACTTGTAGGTGTTTTGATGTCATGATTAGGGCTTCGTCAGAGGCGGCAACGGCGCGATAAGAAGACGCGCGGGTGTAAATCTAAACGAACCAACCCATTGACTTTATTGATTCAACACGGCAGGTGCTACAACTGCACCAGTCTGTAGTAGGCTGCTGCTTATGGATATTATCTACACGGTCAGTTAGAGAACGATGTGACGCAGAAGGAAATATGTCAGAAAGAGGCTTGGAAAGTCAAACACTTACATCATAGTCTTCAATGAACATTAACCCCCACTTAGTTCCCTCTCGGAACTGAAGGCTTGACGAGCGCAAAGTAGGGCAGTCACAAGCGCTCCCTACTAGCACTGGTGCTATCAATATTACAGCGTGTCAAGTCAAAAATTAAAAATAGCAAGGAAGAGGAAATGGAGGACGAATTGCTAGACACTGGAGCTCCTGTAATAACCGACGGGCCTTCCGACTATAGTTTTGGCAAATGGCGATCATCTCGTCACAAGAAGGCGGTATCAGGAAATTTGGTGCAAGACAGTATTGGTCCAGTTCCCTCGAGCTCGAGCTTGAGCAATGCGGCAGTGGACCCAAAAGCGTCAAAAGCACAAGATGTTCCTACCATTCAGGAATCTGTGCGGATGTTCAAGCTGTTCGAAGTACTCCGAGGTGGGGACAGTTCCGCCATCGCCAAAGCTGTCAAAGATACTTCCGAAATGCCTCCTATCACTGAGCATGCGGGTGATAGCAGTACAACACCTACGGGCATCTCTGGCAAACTGGAAGGTACTACGATATTACACTTGGCCATACAGTGTGCAGATACTTCAGTGGTAGAGCAAATACTTTCTATTGCAAAGTCAACACCAGGGGCTACGATCGACGTCAACGCTCGTGATCGCGAGGGCAATACTCCTCTACATCTTGCATCCATGCTTGGGCGGCCGACTACTGTCCGGCTATTGCTAGAGCAGCCAGAGACCATTGACTCTCTATTGAACTACCAAGGGCGCTCTCCTCTAGACTTAGCGCGAACCCCAGACATATTCCAGCAACTGCAGTTGTCTCGATCAATTTTCGTAGACACTAAAATCAGGGAAATGCAAGAGTTAGTTAGCAAGGGAAACTACGACGAAATTGAGAAATTACTCGAGGACCCGCACGTAGAAACTGTGCTCGATGTAAACAGTGAAGAGCTTGCCAGAGATGCAATTACTGTACAAAGCGGTGGCACTCTACTTCACGAAGCCGCGCGTAACAAAGACTTAAGACTCATCCAGATCTTGCTGCTGCATGGAGCAGATCCGTTTCGTCGTGACCGGAAGGGCAGGCTTCCACAGGATGTCACTAAAGATGAGAGAACCCGTGCCATTCTCAAGAAATCGCCTGCTGCGGCTGCTGCTCAAAGAGGCGTTCAAGAGAAAGCTATCTTAGGAAAACCATCACACGCGTTGGACAGCTCACTTGGGGGTAAGGAGGGTCGAGAATTGAAGGGCTACCTGAAGAAGTGGACAAATTATACCACCGGATATAAGTTACGGTGGTTCGTGTTGGAAGATGGGGTTCTAAGCTATTATAAGCATCAAGGTATGGCCGATGCGTTAATCTTCTTTGATTAATAGTGACTGAAAGTTTGCAGAGGATGCTGGATCGGCGTGTCGTGGAGCCATCAATATGCGAATTGCCAAGCTCTACATGGATCCACAAGATAAAACAAAATTTGAGATCCAGGGAAAATCGTCAGTCAAATACCATCTCAAGGCAAATCATGTAGTCGAAGCTAAGAGGTGGTTCTGGGCTTTGACTAATGCCATCCAATGGACCAAGGACGAAGCAAAGGAGGAGGAGAAGCAGAAAAAGCGGAATGCAGAAAATTTGCGGCATGCTAAAGAAGGAAGCAAGAGACTCAGTATTGGTGGAGCTCAGGATGCTGGGTCCGTGGACAATTCTAAATTTGATGGCAAAAGTCTACATCCTGCAACCGCAGTCGGTGTCCCTTTAACGAGTGCCTCATCTCGAGTATCGTTTCAAGGTTCCACTTATGGGCCTGGCAGTACCGTTGACGATGATGAAGACTCATTGTATGCTCCATACGATCTGGGCTTCACTGCGAATGAATCTATAAACCCTACAACTGGCACAAAGACACCCGTGATTGCAGCTGACGTTGACGACGATGAAGAGTACGGTGATGATACTAGCAGTCATGAAATTAAACCAGCTGGCAAAGATGCTTTCAACATAACTGCTCACTCCGCGAACCTGCAGCTGAACTTGCTTGGTCAAGTTTCTGCGGCGCTGGAGGCAGAAAGCTCCAAGCATCCAGATATGCCTATATCAAATCCCACAGTAGCGCAGGCAATAGCATCATATAACTCTGCTGTCCGCAGTCTACAAGGGCTCGTAGGAGACCTTCTCAAAATCTCCCGAGATCGTGATGCATATTGGCAATATAGACTCGATCGCGAAGCTGACGTGAGACGCTTATGGGAAGATAGTATGGTTAAAGTTGCCAAGGAGCAAGAAGAGCTTGAAGGTCGAATCGGCGTGTCGGAAGATAAACGAAAACGCACAAAGAGAGCTCTTCGGGAGGTCCTCGAGGAGACATCCGCACCCCAAAGCCTCTCACAGAGCAGGGCTACATTTCAAAGTGAGGCCCCGGTGTCCGATATTGTTGACAGCCCAGAGCTACAACAACCCATCAATCGGCGCAAGTCCATAGGCGTCCGAGAGAGCGGGAGACGAAGATCTACTATTGCTGATCTAACGAACCTTGCGGACTCTGATTCCGATGAAGATGAGGAGTTCTTCGATGCTGTAGGTGCAGGAGAGGTTGAGGTCGTCGCCGAGCTGCCGGTTTCTATATCAAGTACTACAGAACTGTCAATAGAAGAAGGCCACAATTCTTCGGAAGATATCCGTCAACTAAAGAAGTACGAGATTTCGCCTTCGTTCAAAGGTTATGAGGATCCAGTGCGTACCAGGCTCAAGATGGAGGCCGATGATAGGCCAAAGGTTTCACTTTGGGTATGTTTTCCATATCTCATGTTGGATCAGAATCTAACAATCTATATAGGGCATTCTCAAATCAATGATCGGCAAAGACATGACGAAGATGACTTTGCCAGTATCATTCAACGAGCCGACATCACTGCTACAACGTGTAACCGAAGACATGGAATACACCGATCTACTTGACACGGCAGCAGATCGATCTGACTCTACCGAACGTATGGTTTATGTGGCAGCATTCGCGGCCAGCGAGTATGCCTCAACCATCGGCCGCGTTGCCAAGCCGTTTAATCCCCTTTTAGGTGAAACCTACGAATACGTCCGACCAGATAAAGGCTATCGCTTCTTCATCGAGCAAGTCAGTCATCATCCGCCGATCGGCGCAGCCTGGGCCGATTCGGCCAAATGGGATTACTACGGTGAATCCGCTGTAAAGTCCAAATTTTACGGCAAATCCTTCGACATTAACCCCCTCGGGACCTGGTTCCTCAAGCTCCGGCCCTCTTCTGGCGGCGAGGAACTCTACACCTGGAAAAAAGTAACCTCCTCCGTTATCGGCATCATCACCGGCAACCCCACCGTCGACAACTACGGCCCCATGCTCATCACAAATCATACCACCTGCGAAACCTGCACGCTCGACTTCAAGCCCCGCGGCTGGAAAGCCTCATCCGCCTATATTGTCAGCGGCAAAATCGCCACCGCAGACGGCAAGACAAGATGGAGCATCGGCGGCCGCTGGAACGACAAGATCTACGCGCGCCTCACCCCCGGCTTCGAAGACGCCGCCCTCGCCTCCACATCCCTCACCTCAAAACCCACCACCGAACCCACCCAAGCCTTCCTCGTCTGGCAAGCCCACCCCCGTCCCTCAGGCATCCCCTTCAACCTAACCCCCTTCGTCGTAACCTTCCAATCCCTCCCCGCCGCTCTATACCCCTACCTCCCGCCCACCGACACGCGCTTTCGCCCTGACCAGGTCGCCATGGAGGAAGGCAAGTATGAGCTTGCTGCTACGGAGAAAAACCACGTTGAGGAGCAGCAGCGGCTGAGGAGGAGGGAGAGGGAGGCGAGGGGGGAGGAGTTTGTGCCGAGGTGGTTTGAGAAGAGGGTTTTGTGCGGTTACGGGGGAGGAATATTGGTGGAGTGGGGGGACGTATTGGGAGAGGAGAGATGCTGTTGGGAAGGGGGAGGGGACGTGGGAGGGGGTTGAGGAAATATTTTAGGGGGGGAAGGGTGTGTGGGATTGGTTGTTGTGTGCCCTTTCGGTGTTGGAGTCGTAGATGGAAGGGAGCTGTCACTACGCCAGAACCTCTAAGAACATGATAAGCTATCCTCATCAAGCTCGCACGAGCTCCTTCATATAACTGCAAATTCCGTCAAACGTACCCGTAGCGCCTATGCTCCAACTCGTTACATCATACCCCCATGCTCTCAAACTTACTAAGATCAGAAAACTATATCCACACTCCAGTTATATAACTTCCCAGCTCGTACTCTAGAGTGAAGGGGAAGGAAGCTCCGGAACGTGACATTTTGATCTGCCACGCTTGCGGGTGGGTGGATATGGACCCCCTTTCCTTATCCCATGGCTGGAATCCCAGCGCTGGAACCCCATTCCCACCTTTGCACCCACCCTTTCCCATTTACCTCCTACCCACCCCCATCTACTGTAAGACCTCTCTCTTTCCTATCATTCACTTGTACGTAGTTCGAAGTCCGCCTTTGCATATCATGCAGTCTCAAACCGTTCTGGGAATCCTGAAAAACTTTCATCAGACAAAACCGAAGATAACATGAACCCCCATTTAACATCTGCAACTATATCCTTCTCGAGTACTCTCAAACCGAAATTCTGGCAGGATCTAGCACGCTGGTTTAGACGATCATTGGATACAGGGAGCGGAAATGACTGGATGGATTTGGAAGGGTTAGGTGGTGGTTTGGGGGATATAGGTTAGGGTATTGGGGTGAGGAGGTGGACTCAGGGGTAGGAGACTCGGGAGGTTGGGTATTCGGATCGGATCGGATGTAATGGGTAGAACACTACGCGGATCAAAAGCAAAGGAGATATGAAGGATCAGGGCACTCGATAGTGCATGGAAGAAAAGGTGTTATATGGGGTGTATGGCCCGATAAGAAACTCTCGCCCTGGCACCACGATATCCTGCTTTTTGCGAACGGTTTCATTTGTGATGGTATGCTTAGTATGACACTCTCGGGCCTCCGGAATCAAAAACACTGGATTCAGCTGCCCTAATCTTGCAGCTAGGGTTGTGCCCGATAGTATCTACAGATCGACGACAGCTATTCGTTCGGTGGGAGTTTTTGGATGGAGAAGATACATGAAGAAGTGGAGCGGGATTGGGGAAATGGTAAAATTGGAAACTGGCATAATTGGGGATAGTCTCTGATTACACCCGACGACTCTTTCATTGGACAACATCATTGCAGCCCTGGAAGCAGCACCACTAATAAACACACAGAGAAAAGGATAGCCTGTTGTCCATCTTCGGTCCAGAACTGGGGATGGCAGGTCTGATGTCCTGCTAGGTGACTTGGTAGTGGAAGGTGGTATCACAACATCATTGCTAATGTTGATTCCTCGTCAAAGGCTGTTCAAGTCAAAGGCTTTCACGATGGTAGCGAAAGACACCTTACAGATGTCATTAGCTCAGCCACCCTATCCGACATCTTTTGACTGACTCCACAGCCTGCATGGGAGGGTCTGTTGTAGGTTACTCTAGCTCCGTACCAGGGAATAGACTGTATGTTCGAAAGCAAATCTGTTACTGTTCCACGGTAGAGACAATCTTCAGCTTGGGGCCTAGATAACTCCGCGATGGTTTGCATTAAGCAACCTAGGTTTGTGGCGTCGCATTGCTTTCGCCCGCGAGAAAGACGGCAGACCGGATCATCCGGAAAATTAATTAACACGTCGAGAAATTGCCGACAAAGACAGAGTAATTCGTTGTTAATCGTTGCTCGAGAGGTCTTTATTTCCTCTGTCATGGAATCAGTGCAAAGTTTCAGGTGTTGTGAATGTTTACATACCCAGAACCCCAGTAGGGATACCCTCATCGGCATGAGCAGAGCCTGGAAATTCAAGATCTCCGTTTTCAGATATTTTTGTGGTTAGCACAAGGTGTGTAGAAACCCTGGAGAAGGCGGCGGTATTACGAAAGACCAAGGCGATAAATAACCACCGTTCGTAACCCGGCATCGAAGCCGAGCCGACATATGGCTCTGACCATTTCTGAGGCCAAAGACCAAGGCCCTTCCGAAGGTCGTACTTGTCACACAATGTAGCGATGGTACCGAGTTCTTCGAATGACACTTCCATCGGAACCATATCATATTGCATGTGAATGGCACATGCAACGATTTTGACGGCCTTGTAATTATCATCTTTCAGATGAATAAGTTGGTGATCATCAGTAGACATGACTTGATCTTTCAACTCAAGGAAGTCGGACCCCTTTCCAAGCATAGCACGAAAAACAACTGAGCTGAGGCATAGAACATTGCGAGACACCAAAAGCTCCTGTTCTTCAACGACCAAGACCAAGTCACCTTCCGGATCGATCGTGGTCCTTATCGAGCTCGATTGCTGCTCATCTTCCATGTCTTTGGCCTTTCGTTTCAGCGCCTTCCGGTCCGAAATGACATTTCCACTGAAGTAAGCACACAGAATAGGTGGCTGTGAGAACAAGGAATTGGGCATGTAGATAGAAGAACAAGGGGTTGGGCACTTAGACAGTCGAAGAGAAGTTATTGAGGAGGTTTCGGGTGGAATCTGAATGATTTATGATAGGAGGAAATATTACTTATGTAGAATCGAAGTTCTGGGTCAACGCGATGTGTTGGTGTTGATTCAGCTTTCAAGTCGCGTACCTTAGAATGCTCGATAAAAGAAAAGGATCAAAACAAACGCCGGTGCATGAAGCAAACTTTCACTGTGATAGCGTGTTTTGACTCAGAAAGTGAGAATTAGCAAGTAAGAATTGGGAAATGAGAACAGGCAATTGGGAAGGGGTAAACGTGAATTGAAAAGTGAGAGTTGGAAACTGAGAGCCGTGTAAAGCAAAATGACAGATAAACATGGCAAATGAGAACTGAGAGGTGGAGAGCAAGAAGGTGAGTGAGATATGAGGTGTAGTAGGCCTTTACATAGATCTACATACATACATACATACCCCTGAGTACGGCTAATCCGACACCCACTTCAGTAAGTCGACACCCCAAGCTTAGACCTCGTCTGGAGATATCGGTACTCCCCATGAACCTCCACAAAATGAAACGCATACAATCCTTCTCATCCTCCCCACTCTTCTGCAAATCCAAGCGAATCCCCCCATCGATCCGATGCCTCCACACCACACCCCTACAGTACGCTATTCCTCTTCCAATCACCGCCGCAGGACCGCCCCCCAGCGCACCCATCCCAGCTGCATCACAGTATGGCGAGCGTGCGGACCGACGACGGCGGCAAGCCGAGCTTCTGAAACGAGGGCAAGACCTCCGTACCAGCCACATGAAGCCTGGTAGTGCAATGAAAAAGCGGTTTTGGAAGGATGTGATTCTTAAGACTATGGATGGTACGCACCCCGCAAATGTCTATACAGCTCTCGTTCCAGCAATTCTCTACCAGAATCATCTAATCAGTCCAACTAGAAGGCCACCACACAATCCACCTCGACACACGCCCCGTTCGCAACCCCTCCACCAAAGCCCCCCTCCCCATCCCCTCCTCAAAACCCCACCTCGCCTCCGCCATAGCCCTAGAATGGGACCTCCTCGTCTCTGCGCAGCAAGCCCTGCGTTCCCATCTCATCCCTCTCACCTCCATCGCTTCACGCGCCCACGATATACAGCTGCAAGACAGCGGTGACGCTGCGCCGAGCTCGACAAGGATAAGGGACGAGATCGTAAATACGCTCATGCGGTATCTGGATACTGATACTCTGCTATGCTGGGCGCCTCCCCCTCCAATTCTTTCTGAGGACGCTGCACCCCCGTCATCCCTTCGAGACCTCCAAATCCGGGTCGCAAAACCGATTATCGCGGATTTAACGCAAAAGGTCTGGCCCGGCATCGAACTAAAGCCGACGCTGGATCCGCAGAGCATCCGACCAGTAGAACAACCCGAGGCCACGCGCGCTGTCATCAGGGGATGGGTAGCAGGGCTGCCGGCATGGGATCTAGCGGGTCTGGAACGCGCGGTACTGGCTGGGAAAAGCCTCTGTGTAGGGGCGCGGTTAGTCGTAGAGTGGAGCGAGGAGTTTGAGCATCTGCGGGACGTTGACCGGATACAAAGAGACAATGTTACCCAGCAAAGATTCGGCATCGAGCAAGCAGCCGAAGCATGCAGCCTCGAAGTGCGGTGGCAGACGGGGAAGTGGGGCGAGGTGGAGGATAGCCATGATGTGGAAAAGGAGGATTTAAGGAGGCAGTTTGGACAGGTGATTTTGGTTGTTAGTGGGACTGGGGATGGGGGATAGGTGGGGGACTTGTGGGAATGGTGTAAAAACCACTGGGGTGGTGGTGGTGTAGAGTATATGGGGGTGTGTTGGCGTTGAATATAGGGTGGGGATAGAACAGTAAGTAGACGGGTTGGAGGTGACCATACGCTGGGGTAATTTGCATGCTGTACCGTACGCATGCTTCACGCTCGAATTAGGATCTTGGAGAGGGATATGTCTCCGGCATGAACTGGCGCAGGGTCCAATGGTTCAAGCCCGTGTATGATCATTGTGTGCCGTCCCAAGGAGAGTCATCACTATCACCGCACTCATCTCACACAGCAGTAAACGCCCCTACCTCTCCTGATCGGGTTTCTAAGGTTTCACAGAAAGGACAGTCCAAATATCGGTACCAAAATGATGTGATCGTCCCAACTGTCCGCCAAGCGTTCAAATAGTCGACTGATTAGCCCTATCATCGACCTCGTCTCTCTCCTAAACCCCCAGTTCTTATAGCTATAGCATCTATACCGTAACCCATACAACCTCCGAATCAGAAAAGCGAGTGCGTTGAAAACCCCCGGTATCATCTAAAGTGCCGATAATAATCTAATAGCCCTGGCAGGACCTCCCGAGCCCACTCGCAGGTGTGGGAGGAAACTATGCCCCTTCCTCACTGTCATCATCGCTCGCTGCTCTGGTAGGCTTCTTTGGTGGCTTCTTGGCTTTGGGTCGCTTGTCCTCCTCGTCTTCGGAGTCCACAGGGTTTTTGCTCTTGGTGGGCTTGACGGTTGGTTTCTCATCAGATTCTTCGTCCTCGGGGCGCGCGCTTTTCTTGCCTTTGGTGGGTTTCCTGGGCGGCTCCTCCTCGGATTCTTCATCTGCTGCGTAACGAACAGCCTTCCTACCCTTCATGCTCTTTTTTCGCAAGTCCTCTTCGGAGTTTTCCTCTACGTCCTTGCTCCTGACGGTAGCTGGTTTGTAATTTCTGTCGCCCTTTCTTCGCGGGTTTTTGTCTTCTTCCTCGTCTTCTTCCTCTCCTTCCTCATCTTCTTCTTCCTCCTCGCTCTCTACAAACCTATTTCGAAAAAGCTGTTGTTTAGTTTTCCCCTTCTTTGGCATATCGTCGAATGCATCGTTCCGTAAGCCCCGCCTTTTCGCCATTTCCGATTCGGACATGCCTTTGTGCATGGTTACGAGGTAACGCTGGAAGTGTGCAGAGAGATGGACAACCTTCTCAAAATGCTCCTTCCTGACTGTAACTAGCTCCTCGCCATCTTCTTCGGCGTCAACCTCCGCAAGCGAGATCGCCGTCTGAAAAGCTAGACACAAAAGTAATCAAAGACGGTTCAATTATCTGAATTACGGTTTAAGGCTGAAAGCTTACCGTTCCGAATCTCACGTCCATTCCACTTTAGGTCCAGGACCTCTTTACTCTCGCATGCATACTTCCGGGCCGTTTTCGCGACTTTGACTCTGTTAGATTCCAGTCGCTCAAAACTGTTGATCCAGATTTTCTTGCGCTCTACATCCCGGAGTTTCTTGTAGTGTAGAGCAACGTGAATCCTAGAGGTAAATGCCTCATCAAATGTATTGACCTTCAATAGAGATTAATTGAACGGCGATGCATTTGTGGGGGTAACAATATCGACAACTCACTCGATTCGTAGTAAGAAAAAGGAGGCCTTTATAGTATTCTAGCGCTCTTAGGAAGACTAGACGTAGATTGAGCGCTTTGTCTAGGTTTCGACTTCATTCCAACACCTACCTGAGACCAGGCTGTTACGGTGAACATCTGTCAGGTTCCGCTTTTCAAGGTAAATATCTGCTTCATCAAGGAGGACCACTGCACCCCATAGCTCTCCCCAATCGAGATATTGCCCAAGTTTCTCCTCAACTCCAGCGGAGTGGGTCCCAAGATCACCACAAGTTAGCGCCAAAAGCGGCCGCTGCGTAAAATCAGCTATCGCTTCTGCGGTAGCAGTTTTTCCAACGCCACTGATTATGGGTTAGTATCGCGCTCCAGTCTGTATAAGAACGTCACTGACGGTGGCCCATGTAATAAGAAGACTTGGCCCTCCCCTTTTCCTTCGATAAAATCTGTAGCGATCGACTTTTGCCCCAATTGCTTCCGCCGAGCATATGATCTAGACAAGCCCTCCACAACTCCTTTGAGTTCTGGCTCCAATACTAAATGGTCAAAAGCATTCGATCGACTAACAACTTCTTGAACATGCTCAACGTTCAGTAATTCTGTGTAGGAGGTGAGCTTCGGATCTTAAGCAAGATTAAGGAAGAGGAAAGGCTAGAGAACTACACATACTCCATTTTCGTTCTTTAAGAACAAACGCAACGATCTTGTAGCTACACAAGAAGAAAAACTCCTCCTCATTAGGAGGGTCATCCTTGGGGGCTATCAAATGAGCATAGGCAGCGAAATCCCCATACCCAGACAACACGGTCTCAGGACGAGCCTTACCGCAGGCATCACATTGACATCCGGTGAATATCATTATGTCTCCATCTAAGGTCATCTTTGCCATTTCTCGTTCTTCGGGTGTTTCTGGATAGTAGTACCTGGCTCGAAGACGGGGTGGTTCAAGGCCAAGTAGATGAGGTTTAAGGATATCTATCTTTGGTCTATCCATATCGTTATCGCTCAAATAGTTAGGAGAACTGAAGAAAGTTTTCGGGTCAACCATGACCCGACTCTCGACCTTATGACAAAATTAGCATTCGAAGAAGACGTAAACTTCAATATCAACATAGTTTGTGGACTTCTGAGATTTCGAACAACGTCTTTGGATCCTATCAGAAGTACTTACTACTTCGAACGGGTAGACTAGACTGATCCCACTATATTCCACATAAGGTCGATCTCTAGTCATTTTCCAGAATTTCTGTCCTCTTGCAATGAGCCTCTGGCGTAAAGTTGAATTATTCATTACATTCTCAGGAGAATCCTTGTAAAATCTGCGAGGAAAACAATCTAAAAATCGAATCTCTTTTTCGCCGCCAAATGGCGCAATTACAGTTTTGATTACCTCTCGGCCGACCCGATAACCATCGAAGTTGAGCTGCCACGTATATATCCTATAGGGTGCGGGTCGCCCTGCAAGCGAGCCCCCTTCAATAGCTCTTACGATGGACGCAGATATTTCGCCTGTTTCAGATCTGCGATAGCAAGCTTCTCCCGGCTTGAAGAGTAGCCATAAGAGATTGAAGGTGCAAACTGGCGAACTTCTTTGGTACCTCTCTTTCTCTTCTGCAACCTCGGGTTTCTCAAGGCCAAGAACCCCGAGTAATAGATCGTACTTTCCTGTCGGTAGACCTCAGAGTGTTGGGAGGGATGAGAGTCCCGATAGGCCTCCAGCTCCGCGAAATGATGGTAAAGGACCATATACGGTTCGGTAATGCCGATGGATCGATCAATGAGGGATACACTAGGATAGTATTGTACCACAGCCCGTAAAGCATTGGCTAGTTTTTCCGAGTATATTGTTATAGTTTTCGGGCCCATCTGTGATGGCATACTCTCGTAGAGTGCGCCTGCTGTACTAGTCTTGAAATTGGATGCATCTTCTCCTACAGATAATTTATCATCTGAGATATCTTGCGCGCCAGAGATCGTGAGGACACTGAAGATCTCTAGCACAGTATGATCACCTGGCAGTGATGGGGCTTAGAGGGGGTGACTGGCCATCTTTGTTTCAAGTAGTCGGCCATTCTCATCTTTATATTCGACCTTGTAGACAACTTTGGTTTTGGAATTGTCACTAGGCGACAAGTATGCTCCATGATTTTGTCCATGACCGGAAATTTCGCTGAGCGAGATCTGGTCAGCTTGTTCAGGTACTGAAGCTGTCATACTAGGTGACTCGGCTGGAGACGTTGCTGGTCTCCCATCCATAATCCAGCTGAAGCCAACTGCTGGTTTCTTCGATTTAACCGATCAATTTGGCGAATGTGGCCAGCAGCTGGCAAAAATAGACTTCTACCACTTAATTAGATGCGATGGCGGTCGACGTTTTTAGAACTGTCAACAGGAATAGACAACGCCATCAGTTTTGTGCGGCTGAAAAAGATCGACTTAGGTAGGTTGTGGTTGTGAGCAAGGCTGCGAGCAAAAGCCGAAGCGAAGGCGGGCAGGGCAGCCTGACCAACTAGACTCAACCAGCAAACCTTTAGAATTCTGCAAAGTATATTAATGCTTTTGTTGTTTTACGTGTTGCTGAAAGGAAAGCCTGATTGAAGTAACCGTTGGACTTCCTCTGCACTCCTAATGGCATCTTTGAGCATCGCGACGAAGGAGGAGGAAGAAGAAATACAACAAGGAACCAGGCAATTGATTCGAAGATTCAGCCAGGACGTTGCAGAGAATGAGCCTAACAACTCACTTGCCCTTCATCTAGAACAGGCCACGGAGCGCGAGGAGAAGCGTTTCAATCGACCGTGGCGCCGATGGTATGAAGACGAAGACGATATAAGCGCGTAGGTAGATCTAGAACCTCCTGCGACGTGTCTTCCAGCGAAGAGCCCCCTGATTGTTCCGTAGGAATCCAGATAATGACGATTTAGACAATCAGGCCAAGATATTAGAGCAGCAATGGAAATCATTTTCACACTTCCTGGAGACCGAGAGTGAGGAAGAGACTGCGAAGCGCAACAGGAAGTTCTGGAGGAAGAAAACCGATGGAGCAACTTCTGTAAGATGGCAAGTTGAAGGGCAAAGCGAACAACCGCCAGGTATCGGAGACGTCATCGCCGCTGTTCGCAGTGTCGAACAGAAATGGAAGGAGAAGAACCGATTCATAGGCGGGAAGCCGCAGAAGCTGTTTCGCTCTTTCTGCAATTCGCTACAAGGTCACTCGAACATGTTACAGAAGCTTCCAAGTCAAAACCAGTACTTATCGATATTTTGCGGCGCTTTGACTTCGTTACTCGAGGTGGGTATTCCATGTCGTCCTTTCACCACATTTCAAGAGCGGTTACTCTACATTGACAGCACTCATTGTTTCCTAGGCATCCGCCAACCATCAAAGAATATCGGAGGGTCTCGGTACAGCACTGGATGATATCAGCTCCGAAATCGATCTTTGTGTGGACAATGTCAAGCTCATGAACGTTGAAGACATGCGTCAAGCGATTGGTACCCTCTATTCACACATCTTTCACTTTCTCAAGTCAGCAATGGCATGGTATCAGTCTAATTCCCTGAAGAAAGTACTTAACTCGTTCAATGAGAGTTTCTACGATAAGTTTGAGGAACAAATCGTCAAGATCAAAAGCCTCTCGGAATGGTTACAAAAGAAAGGTAATCTGAAGTCTCGGGCAGAGCTCCGAGATTTGAGGCTAGTAGTCGACCAGATGGCCAAACAGAATGCGAGGATCTGTGCTTCGCTACGAGAAGAGAAGCAGAAGAATGATGACTGGCAAAACATAGGTCAAAGCATGCTTCAGATGCTACGCAGTAGCACTGAAGCTTGGCGGTTCAACCCAGAACTTTGTCTTCCAGACGTTCAACCGCAGGGTGACGTTAATCATATCTACCATGGATAACATCAACTAATTTGATGATAGAAAATCCGTTTTTGGCAAGAAACCTTGCTATTAAAAGGAAAGAAAATCCTCGCAGCCGAGAACGCACCAGGAGTCCTAGTACGTCTTCCCCATCTCAGTCATGAAATCGCATATTAAGCATCTCCAAATTGCAGGATCAGAGACAATCTACAAGAAGAACAGTCTTCAAACGTGGTCCCGGAACCTTGAGGACCATACATCCGTAATACTTGACACGCTAGAGACCCTGAGCGCAGATATCTCGTTCATCGACTCATCCATGCTTGAGAGCATCCAAGACTGGAGCCAAGCTGACACCTCCCAAAGTCTTTGGGTCCAAGGACCTTTCGAAGACACCTACCCATCTTCAACATCAGAAATTACAGGGAAGGTCATCTCCATCGCTCTAACCCTCAAATGTCCCGTTCTCTGCTTTTTCTGCGACATCTCAAACTACCATAAGGGCGAAGACGACGATGATACCAGCCCAGCGGCACTTGCGGTCATCGACCTTGTCTACTCGCTCATCCGCCAGACAATCGATCTTTTCCCGGCACAAGTAACAACCAGACATGATTTGGGCAAGTCTCGGTTCGCCAAACTCAACGGTTCTTTAGATTCGTTTGACAAAGCCTTGCATATTCTCGGACAGCTCCTCTCACTAGCACCAAGCATGATGCTGATATTAATCGACGGCATCGAGCAATTAGACGGCACGGAGGTAGAAAGCCAAGTTAACGCCATCCTCAGGCTATTGCAAGCGAGCATGATTCAGACACTCAGCAGAAAGAAAAGGGACAAACGAGTGTTCAAGATTCTCTATACCACCGCAGGAACGTGTGATGCCCTAGAAAATCTCGATGAAGAGTATCTGGAAATCGTAGAGGCGGAAGGAGGGACCTTGCGCGCGGAATTGGATCTTGACTTTGATTAAGCTGATAAGATCGTGAGCCCCTTGCTGTACTATGGCTATATATACTTATTTAAACCCTCGCTGACGCTGAAGATGCCATTGCCGCTGGCCTTACTGGTGCTGAGTTTACGCCTCCGGAGCCAAGCAACTCCAGTATGTATGCCACAGAAACCTAGCGCTACACACAAACCCCCGCACTATCTCGTCCAGCCTCAAGAGACCTGTGGGAAACGGAGAAAGAGTGTTGGCCGCTTGGTAGCCAGTACTAAAAGACTGATAAGACTCTTCTTACCATGGCGAACGTGGGCTTTGAATTTTGAACAGAAAAGCCGGGAGCGCCCAACTCCAAGATACACTGGATTGAGACGGAGTGTCCATGCCGTTCAATAAGCATCGTAGATCTCACAATTCCTTGCTTCAACCCTCTCGTATTTCCTTGCTCACAACATTACTCGCCGGCAACAACAGCTCTACAACGAAGAATCGAATAAACGATCTAACCGAATTCAATTAAAGAAAATATGACAGAATTGCGTGACAGCCAAGAGAAGGCAAGCGCCATGTCTCCCTCCTTCTCTTGCTCCTAACGCCTCCCTATCGTTTCGTTTTACGCATCGTTTTTTTTACGACTTGTTTCCTCCCACGGACAGATTTTTTTCTCGAATGGAAAGTTCTACCCTCGCTATCGACGGGAAATTCAGTCAAGGCTTTATTGAGCGATATCTAGAGGAAAAGCTAACAGAAAACTTTGACAAATTGTTTTTTTGATAGAAAATCCCGAGTCATGAATTACTCAGAAAGCACAACCGTACAATAAAACCATCTCTTTTGAATTTCCGACGCGAGAAAAATTGAATGTCGAGTCTGACCTTCTTGCGATCTTCACAATTTCCCCCCCTTCTTTTCACAGGAAATTCCACCGGCATACAAAAAAACCTCCCTTCCACCCTTCCCTTCCAGCCCCATGAAAAAAGACCCAACCTACATCCTGGTTCTTTAAAAATCTGAGGTTAATAATGAAAGCAAGCGAGGTTTTAAAGAAGTAGAAGATTAGGGTTGGGGTTGGGAATGGGTGTGGGTGTGGGTGTGGGTGTGGAGATTGTGATTTGATTTGATTGGGAGGGGAGGGGAGGGGAGGGGATGAGGGTGGATGGTAGGGTAGGATTGGGGTGGTTTGCGGAAGTGGAAGGGG
>JAABVA010000013.1_pt1:200000-209019 | contig 209019 bp, 140 predicted proteins | sample 5560331 | NCBI WGS metagenome assembly JAABVA01 (sample SAMN12812661, study PRJNA571458) | rock metagenome | isolation source: Antarctica rocks | place: Antarctica: Victoria Land, Mt New Zealand sud | collected 2016-01-07 | reverse complement strand
GTAAAGGCATAAGGGAGCTTGACTGCAAGACCTACAAGTCGAGCAGGGGCGAAAGCCGGCCTTAGTGATCCGACGGTACCGAGTGGAAGGGCCGTCGCTCAACGGATAAAAGTTACTCTAGGGATAAAATGTTGTCCCGCTTGGCAGTAATGTCAAGGCAATAAACTGGGTGAATTGCAAAGAGCGCTAAGTGAAAAATATTCATAAGCTAATTTGCAGCGAAGCTCACCGAAAACATAAACAATTGTAAGTGAGAACGTTCAACGACTAGAGGGTGAGGATGTGTAACCAATAACCCCTCCACGAGTGCCCGGCAACTTAAACTTAAAATTACTAAAGGAAATAAGAAAATTTAGTATTTAGTAATAAGTTGATGACATAGTCTGAACTCCTTGGAAACACGGAGAAATAAGGATTTAAATATCTTTATGATAACATATTGAACAGGCTGATCTTCCCCAAGAGTTCACATCGACGGGAAGGTTTGGCACCTCGAATTGGGGTCCAAGTTTGGAAACACACTTGTGAGAATTTAGCTATATGCTGGGAAATCCGAGTATCTTTATTGACGAAGCAAAATTGCTCGTAAAACTAATCAAGTGCGGATCATCAGCAGGGAAGTTTACTTCTATTACTTTAAAATTAAAAAATACTAAGTAGTGAATTATAACCCCTCAACGACTACACGCTGAACATCCTTAACATGGATGGTGATATAGTCTGATCTTTTAGGCGACTAAAAGGCAAACCCAAATGTGAAAATATGTTGTAAAATGCTTAAAAAAGTATTTGTTATAAACTTATTTTTGGTTGTTTGCATTAAATTTGTGATAAATATGACAAAAACTAAACTCAACACACTTCAGTGTGAAATTTTAGTAGGTATACTCTTAGGTGATGCTTCTCTTCAAACAGAATCAAATGGAAGAACTTATAGGTTGCGAATCAATCAATCTGAAGAACATAAAGATTATCTTTTTCATCTTTATGATGTTTTTAAAAATTTAACTACATCGCCACCAATACGATAGGAATTTGTTGACCCCCGAAAGTCGGGTAAAAAGTATTTCCGATGGTCTTTTTCTACTACTCAACATGCTTGTTTTCGTTTTTATGGACATCAGTTTTATGATGGTAACAAGAAAAAAGTTCCTAGGCTTATACATAAATGGTTACAACCTCGATCAATAGCTTATTGGTATATGGATGATGGAGCACAAAAATGGAAAGGCAAATCTTTAGGTGTACGTTTTTGTACTGATAGTTTTCTATACAAAGATGTTCAATTGTTAGCACATGTACTAAGTGAAAAGTATTATTTAAAAACATCCCTTCAAAAAAAAGGTGATGGATGGCGGATTTATATTAGTAGTAATTCTTATCAAATACTTAAAAAGTTAATTTTTTCGTATTTTATATCGAGTATGCTCTATAAATTCCCTTTTTTTGGCGATCAAGTCAAAAACTAGGATCACACAAATTTAATTAACATTATGCGATGTCGGCTCATCGCAACCTGGGGCGGTAGTACGTCCCAAGGGTTGGGCTGTTCGCCCATGAAAGCGGTACGTGAGCTGGGTTCAGAACGTCGTGAGACAGTTCGGTCCATATCCGGTGTAGGCGGTAGAGCATTGAGAGGAGCCTTCCATAGTACGAGAGGACCTAGAAGGACGCACCACTAGTATACCAGTTCTCGTTCCAACGGGAAACGCTGGGTAGCCAAGTGCGGAGCGGATAACTGCTGAAAGCATCTAAGTAGGAAGCCCACCTCAAGATTAGTGCTCTCTAGAGGTCTCGGCAAGAGAAGCCGTTTGATAGGTGTCAGGTGTAAGGCCAGCAATGGTTGTAGCTGAGACATACTAACAGACCGATTGAATTTGACCTTTTGAAACCTTTAACAAATATTTATTTAAATCAAAAACTTGATTTAAATAAATATTTGTTAAAGGTTTCTAAATTTTGTAATTTTTGTCTCATGTTTTTCATCAAAAACTGAAACAAAAAAAAATAATACTTATAACTCGTATCTTTTTTTTGTTATAAAAAAAGTATCAAAAGAAAAAAATTCTTATTAACCAAAGAAGGGATACAACATATTTTTTAATTTTTAAATTAATAGAAAAAAAATTCCTGGTGTCTTTACTAAATCGGAACCACACCAAACCATCCCGAACTTGGTCGTTAAACGTTTTAGGAGTAACAATACTGAAAGGGGGGCCTTTTGGGAAGATAGCTTGATGCCAGGAAATGTCACAACAACCCTTATAAATCTTATAAAACTGAAACAAAAACTGCTGTACACTTTCTTTGGAACCCTGTACTCACAACAACAACAATTGAAACAAAAATGGGACAAAGCACCTACAAAAATTTTTTCTTGTTTGAGATTTTTATTAAAAGTTTTTAATGAAAAAGATACTTTTTTTATAAATAACACATATTTTTATATAATGTTGGTATCTTGAAAGTTATTGGGGGACTGTGTTTTAAGTTTTTTTTGAAAGAGTATTTAGATATTTTCAAATCTTTATTTTTACTTTAAAAGAAATTTTCTTTAAACTGCATGTCTTTTAAAAAAGATAGCTTTACTTAAAATTTATTTTTTTAGAAAACCTACATTACTTTTGTCAGTGCTTTACTAGCAATTAAAGTATTACAATTGTACTGATAAAACTTTTTTTTAATTAGAGAATGGAATATAGAAAGCGGGTATAGCTCAGTGGTAGAGCATCTCGTTGCCAACGAGAATGTCGCGTGTTCGAGTCACGTTACCCGCCTGTTTAACATGTTTTATAGTTATTTACTGCTTCTAAAAGAAAGACAAACTGAGATCAAACAGGATTTAGCAAAAAATCGAACAAAATCAATTTCTAAACTTTATAGAAAACTAATATCAAAAATTCAAAATATTCTAAGCCTGCAATGCTTCGTACACAATGTGGGCATAAGCTATCTGCCATATATTCTATAATTCTGAAGTATTCCGAGTAGTCTGAAGTTCTGATTTACAACGATTCAATTTAAGTTCAAGTTAAACAAATTAGAGAACTTTAATGATCAGACTACCATCTAGGATTTGCTAGACTATCTATTACAAAATGAAGCTTTTTAGCTGACTGGGAAGCAAGAGGTGAATCAATTAAATTTTCCCAAGAACGTGCTAAAGAAAGACTGCAAAATGAAACACTAGTTGATGTTATTTACAAATGCAAGGCTGAAAAATATAGTATTAACGAAAGTTTTACATTTTTACGTTCAGAAAGATTCAATAAATCTCAGGTTAAGGGTCATTTAAGAGATATGGGTTTTGTTACCTTTAAGACTGGTATATCGCTACGAGTATCAACTAGAAGTTCACAACCTTGATCTTCAACTTTACAAGTTTTAAATCTAGCTCTACAACTAGGATCTTCAAGTCCACCCAGATTCGGTAGCATAACTGAAAGTTTAATGCATCAAGTTAATTTAACAACCTCTACGATCAACCAAGACATCAAACTATAGAAAGTAGGCCATCTCGTTACCAATAAGAATAGTCACGTTACCCGCTTTTTTAATATATTTTGATTAAAAGAAAGGGATACGTCGTTTAATAAAAATTTAATGTTTAATTAATAAATACTATTATTGTTTTTTAAACAATAATGATTTATGATGATTTTAAGTAATGAAATAATAGAACACGTTCCATCACGATGATGAGAGTATAAGAATCATTTGACATTTGCTTCAATTAAAAAATACCAACAAATAGAAAGTGTTTTGTTATTAAAACAGCTGCAAAAATACGGTATAAAGTTTTTATCATAAGCTTAACGTTGTTTTGTTGTGCTTTTAACACATCTTTTTTTGCGGGGTCTTTTTTCAGTTTTAAATAATTGTTTCAAATTATTAAATAATAACTACATTTTACAACACAAAAAATTAAAATTATATAAATTAAAGTTACGAAAATAAAAAAAAGATAAGTTTTTGTTATGAAATAAAAGAACAAAAAATACAAAACAAATTAAAAGTTAAAACAAAAAGAAAGCAAAACATCGGTTTAACAGGACAAGATTAACCTAAAACTTCTTTGCTATTTTGTAATACAAACAAAAATTTTCATTTTTGGGTCCTTTTAGACTGTTAAAACAGCATTTTTCAAATGTTTTGCCCCAAAATCATATAAAAAATAGGGTAACGGGACAAACAAAAACAAGTGAAAACAATTTTAGTTTTTCATTGTTTTTCCTTTACTTCGTTTTCCTTTATTTCATTTTTTATCAGCCTTTACATTTGACTTTTCGCTTTTATCAAGCATTTCTTTATGAGTTTTTGAAAATCCTTGATCCCAAAATCTTTCAAATCCTTCAAAATCTTTTTTGGTTTCTTTTCTAATGCAAGCGTTGTACGACTCGACATAGTTATGTGGCATATGTGAGTTTTTTAGTCTCAATCGTCTTTCATTAACAAAGGATGTTAAAATCAGTATTTTTTTGAATTTGTTCATTCCAACTACTTATTTTTAATAAAAATTCATAATTATAAGTCATATTTTCAGGAAAAGCATCATTTCCTTTAATTATATTATCCAACAAAACATAAAACGGATTACTAACATTTCCAAAGAATTCTCTTTGACATCAAGAAGCCTTTCCTTGTAAACCTTTGATGACCAATCTTTTGTATCTTCGTTAAAAGTCTTTAGACTATAGTGGCTTTTACCTAAACAAGCTGTTTTAATAGCTAAATGCTCTAGTTGGCCTGTGTATCTACACAGACCTACAAATAGAAAGCTGATTAAATCAATTCTAGATTAGAGTAAAAAAAAATCGTTAAAAAGAAGGTCTTTCAGCCGCACCTATAGCTCAGTGGTAGAGCATCTCGTTCCCTACGAGAATATTGACGTTACCCGCCTTTTTAACAGAAGTACACCGAAGGGTGCTTCCTACCAAGTACAATATTAGGACCACAGGTCCTAAAATAATAACAACCAATCGGCATAACCAAAGATTGCTTGGTTGAAAATTGCTTAACTCATTTATAATATTACCCGAATTTCAAGGTATAATTTTAATCAGCAAAATCTACAATTCATTTTGTTTTTGAAAATCGGAAAAGTAGTAGACGCTGTTTTTAGATTCAAGAAAATTAAAAACAGTGCATAAGAACTGCTTGACAAATTCATCTTTGTTGATTTTGTGTCTCTAAAGCATTTATAAATTTTTTTTTCAATTTAGGTTACTATTCTTCTTCAGATTTTCATAAGTATTCTCTGTTATATCACAGTAGGTTATACCTGCGTAAGCTTGTCCTCCTGTCGTATTAAGTTTAATTAACCTTATCGAGAAGATTGCCATACATCTATCTATATTCTTAAAGAAATCACGTTCATCAAGAATTCCATCAGGAGTACACTCCTTTTGCATATCCTTTTGATAATATTTGTAAAGCTCTGCTATAGGAACAGAAGTATTATCTTGCGTCGTTAAATGGCGTTTTACCCAGAATGGTAAAAAGAATTCCTTGGCAAATAAACTGTTAAAATTTATATCTTTTATCAAAAAATTTGGATCTAATTTATTTAAAAGTTGTTGATAAAGGCATTTATCTACCACTGGTTTAGATACTTTATCATTATTGTCTGTTAAATCACAGTAAGTTATACCTGCGTAACCTCGACCACCTACTATTCTAACTTTAATCGGACGTATAGAGAACAGTGTCATACATTTAACTATATTCTTAAAGAAAACGCGTTCATCAAGAATTCCATCAGGAGTACACTCCTTTTGCATATTTTTTAAATAGTGTTGATAAAGCTCTACTGTTAGAATAGGTTTCCCGTGTCCTATCGTTAAATGGCGTTTTACCCAGAATGATAAAAAAAATTTTTTTGTAAATGGAAGATTAAAGTCAATGTCTTCTATCGAGAAATCTGGATCCAGTACCTTTAAACATTGTTCATAGAAGCATTCCTTTACCAGTGGTTTATCTACTACTAGTGGACTTACCGATGGCTTATCTACCACCAAGTCAGCTACCATTAATTCAGTTCCTTGTGTTATTGAAAGGTGTCTCTTTTTTGTTTGTCTTGCTGAAGGCTTTTTTGAAATGAATCTTGTCATTGATAAATCTGTTTTCGATGTTTTTCCAGATACAACTCTCTTAGATTTTTGATTATTATGTTTTTTTTTATTTGTATTCATAGATTTCTTATCTTTATCCGTTTTTTTTTAATTTATTTTTTTAATTTTGAAAAAGAATTGGTTTGGTACGAAGTTGAGGTATGTACCAATCCAAGTTAAAAAAAAAAACAGATAATCTTAAGAAGAAGAAATCTTTTGATTTTTAACTACATCCTTTGAATTAGGGGAAAGAAAAGGAGCAACTAGTTGTTGTGCGAACCATACGAAAAACAAAAGTTGTAAATCTATTTTTAAAGGAAAATTACAAATAATTTCAGAAAAAGATGAACAAAATTGAGTGATAAAGAAAACTACAAAACCGATCCCTAATATGATTGGATTAAAAACGCCTAAAAAATTATTAAAAAAAATCCAAGTCAAATTTACCACGAAAATCCCACAAATCTCATTTAGAAACATACCAGAAAAAGGAGATAAACCGAAAACCTTTTCTGCTTGTGAAACAGTCATTATTTCGTGTTGCTCTAAAGGTACAAGAAAAGAGACGCTATCAAACATACTTTCATTTTTATTCAAACTCCAACTTTTTTCATTATCGATCAAACGATCAAAAGGTTCCCAGCAGCTTTCCTCAAAATTATAGTTTGTATTAATAAATTTTCTCATAAGTAAAAATAAAAATCTGAAAAACTTTACAAAATTTCTTTTGATTTTACTATGTAAAACTATAAATTAAAAGCCATTTTAACTCGAAATTTTAAAAGTTGTATTTTTAAAAAGGATTTGATTTCAAATTGCTTAGGCAGTTTGAAATATTACCCAAAAAAAGCAAGCTTTTTTTTGTCAAAGGTTACCCTTTACACAAATCCAGTTTGTGTAAAGGGTAACAATTATTGCGCGTTTAAATTTGTTGTGTCCGTTGGTTGTGCTTAATACTTTTAGTACAAAGTACAGTTTAATTCTTTTTATTGGAATTGGTTCTCTAAAAAACGTACTATTGCCTTTTTATTTTGTTGAGTAATAGTAATTTTTATCAAATCGCGAATAATTGATTTTTCCACATTTGCTAATTTTAAAAATCGATAAAGGATTTTCACCTCTAACATGGGTTTAAGATTATTGCAATAACTAATGTAAGGAGGAAACATTAAAGAATTCATAAATCCCAAAATTAGATTATTTTTTGATGAAAAATTTACGATATTATGCCGGTTTACAAAAGAAAAAATATCCTGACTAATAGCTGGAGATTGAATCAAATCGGCAATGATGTTCCAATCCTGAGAATTTAGATTATTTTTTGCTATTTCAATGTTTAAATAATAATAAAGTACTGAACAGGTTAACTTGCTGTAAGACCAATTTTTAATTTTATCTCTTAAAAGAGGAGAAAAGCGATGCATACTAAAAAGATGTTCTTGATCTTTAAATTCACATAAAATAGTAGTTAATAAAGCAGCTTCGTCATAAGTTCCAGGAAAAAAATATTTTCCTTCTTTACCAAATAATTGACTCGAAAAGACAGTTTGAAAATTTTGTTTATTTCGATACAATTCTACATCACTTTCTTCAAAATTATCTTCTTCAAAATTATCTTCTTCAAAATAATCTTCTTCAAAATTATCTTCTTCAGAATCTTCGGAAAACGAGTTATAATAGTTTAAAGTCATAAAAAATATAAAAAAAAATAATTAGTAAATAACCCTTTTTGGTATTCTAAATTTAAACTAATAAAAAAAAATCTTATTAAATTTTGTTAGTTAAAAAAAATAAAACTAGCAATTTTGAAATAAATTATTAATAAAATTATTTTTTTAAGTAAAAATTTTGAAACAAAACTATTAATCGTTTGTGATTACAGTTGTTCTAGGAAGCAAGCTCAAATGACTCTTCGGATTTCTCAACTCTTCTTTGAATTGTTTATAAGGTTCTCCCGCTAACATTTGTTGATAGATACCCTCACCATTAAGAATCTGCTTAAAATCATACAAATCCTGCCTGAATTCTGACTCCTGCCATAAAGATGGTACTGTTTCTCGCGCATCAATCATCAAATCCCTAAAAGTTCCTAGAAATCTTTTGCTTTGGAACGTTTGAGTTCGATGGGCTGGTGTACCTACAGGAAATAAGTTCACCCCGCTATTTATATAAGCTGCTCGAATTTTCGCTCTTTTTACTAGTGTTCTTAAACCATGTTTCAAGTTTTCCATGTTTAAGTTAGCAGCATCACCTGTCATCATCATTTCATGTAATCTAGCACAATCGTGTTGGCCAATTGACATAGCCCTGACTTGTCCTGGAAAGTCAATAGCGGCAGGGGGTATCCCTGTTTTTCCAAAGTCATCAATGTCTCCTTGAATACACTCACGAATGGCTGGTCCGTGTTTTTGAAAAGTTTCAGCAGAACTGGTTAGTTTGCCTTCCTTATATAACTGTTCCAAAAGTTCAATTGTTTGTTCACCATTATAAATAAACCAATCAGGAATTGACTTAATATCTGGAGGCATAATTAAATCTATTTTCTTAGTTTTTTCGAGATGAGCTTCTGGATTAAGCTGATATGTGTAAGCATCTTTTCGTGTCAAAAGTACAGACTCTAATTGAGTTCTTTGGTTAGGATGTTCCGCCTCAGAGGGGCGATATTCTAATAAAAAACCCATATCCGGATTTTGCTTACAAAATTCTACAAGAACTTCATTTATAATCTTTTTTATACCTGAGTTGTGTTTATATCTACCGTATGTAGAATCAGCACTAAAAACTAATTGAGGTAATTGAGAGTCTAAATCAATCCATTCCTCAAAATTAAGTGTTTTATTTAAAGGAGCTAACCGTGATTGACTTCCCAAAAGATCAAAAAATTGCTTAACTTTTCTTTCCACTGGTAA